>Ga0193752_1000325_pt1 | contig 49382 bp, 40 predicted proteins | sample H1c1metaG_FD_144924 | JGI IMG/M metagenome (GOLD analysis project Ga0193752, IMG submission 144924) | Soil microbial communities from a riparian zone of the East river system, Colorado, United States - H1c1 | ecosystem: Environmental > Terrestrial > Soil > Riparian zone | place: USA: East River...
TAATCCTGCTGACTGATTTCTAGTGCCGCAACACGCATGGTCCGGCTGAGAAAGGCCAGCGAAGCGTACGTGTAGCAGATGAGCGGAAGGATCATGTACGGAAGTGTTGCCATGAACTTGTCCCACCAGCTTGCGTCCGGTAAATATCCGGTCGCTGGTTTTATGCCGGTTGCAGGAAATATAGCGAGCGAATCAGGATTTGCGAATGTCATCACAAGCAATGTGCCCATGAAAAAAGTGGGCAGCGAATACAGCATGAACAAAACAACCGACGATGTTTTATCAAATGCTGATCCGCGTTTGGCTGCGGCCTGTATACCAACAGGAATACTGATGAGATACGCCAGGATCACAGAAATAACTGTGAACAGCATCGACCAGGGCAAAGCACGCGCAATGGTTTCCGTTACGGGTTTCCGGGATGCATAAGAGATTCCGAAATCTCCGCGGATCACACCGTGACAATGTTCTGAACCGCTACCGGTGATCCAGTTTCCATCGCCAAACAACCAGCGATGGTATTGATTGTACCCGTAAAAATGCAAAGCAGGAATATAATTTTTCCAATTGCTGGAACCGGATTCAACGGCAGCAAACTTTGTTTTGCAATCGGCAACTGCTGCTTTGCAATGGGTCAGAAAATTTCCGCTTCCGTATTTATCGAAACGCGCGATCTCCTGTTCCAATGTATTCAGCTTGGCGTGAACTTCTATGGGATCATCCGTTCTCAGGAGCGAAATACACTTCTGTTTGAACTGATCGGCGAGATAACTCACAGAATCTCCCGGGAAAACGGAAAGGAAAGCGCTGTCGGGTGTTACTTCGATCCTCGCTTGTTTTCTGAGCCTTCCCAACGATTCGTGCCACGCTTCGATCTCCGTCCAGTTTCCAAACCGGTCAAGCATACGCGACAAAGTTTCACGTTCCATTTTATCCTTCACCCGGTAAAACGTATCAGGTTCCGCAAGCGTGGTCATCGTGAAATAAAATACGGGAAGATCAAGACCGAGCTTGTGGCGAAGAGCGTCTTTTTCACGCGCCACGTTTTCGTTCATTGCCGAACCACCGCTTTCGCCTTTGGCGCCTTCAAATAAATTTTCAATCGGGTCGCCCGGCGCACTGATACTGATAACGAAGGCGATCAATGAAATCGCAAACAACGTGGGAATGAAGATCAGTACGCGACGTACAATGTACTTCAGCATCGGTCAGTCGGTTCCTCAGGGCGTAGTAGTTGTAGGCATTGTTGATGGTGACAACAATTTCAGCCAGCTCAGGTAAACGCCCGGCTTTTCCCAGAACATTTCAGCGTGGTCAAAACGTTTGTGAATGGCCACTTTGCGCGGAACCATGTACATGAAAACGTAAGGCTGTTCATCGTAGATCAAAGCCTGCAATTCTTTTTCAAGCGGATAACGCAAACTGTCAACGATCGTTATGCGGATGGAATCAATCAATGCATCGGCTTTGGGATTGTCGAAACCAACAAAGTTGGAGCCGCCGTTTTCCCAGGAAGAAGAATGCCAGGTCTGCTTGAAATCTTCAGGCATGCTTGAACCTGACCACGCACCGAAGTACATGTCAAATTCATGCTGCTGCAACTGCTCGTAGAATCTTACAAACTCAAGTTGCTTCACATTGACTTTGATACCGGCTTTGTACATGGAAGCCTGGATGTCATTCGCCATGTTGATCACGGCAACGTTGCCGGTCATGATGGAAAACTCAAATTCAAAAGGAGTTTTCTTTCCGTTGATCACTTTGTCGCGGACGTTGTCGCCATCGGTGTCTTTCCATCCGGCTTCATCCAGCAATTTTTTGGCTTTCTCAATATCGTACTCAATCGGTTTGAGATCGTTGTTGTACGATTGAGTGCGTGTTGACGGAACATTGCTCACCATGCGCGAAGCCTGTCCTTCGAGGTAAGCCTCGTTCATTTCATCAGCCGGAACAAGATGCGCAATTGCGCGACGTACTTTTTTGTCAGTGAAAAACGGAGTGCGGTTCACCGCTTCAGGTTTCAGGTTCAAACCAATGTATTGCCAATCAAAATTCATCACGAATGCAGAGTGATAATTCCGGTTGAAGTTGGTGTCTTTCTGCAATTCAATCAGTCCGTGTGTCGAGATCCATGCGGATACATCAAACTTCTGGCTCTTGAGCTCGACGAGAATTGCATTTTCTTCATTGACGAGGCGGCAGATAATTTTGTCCGGCAACGAAGCATCATACATGCCCGGGTCTTTGATCTTAAAGGTCCAGTGGTCTTTCTTGCGCGACAACTCCAGCGCCTGGCCGTCGTCCCACCGGGTCACTTTGTAGGGGCCGAGTCCATTGAGGTGTTCGATTTCGCGTCCGTATTTCGGATCATTGAATTCGTTGGCCCAGGCTTCAATATCGGGATGCGGTGTTCTTCCAAACGCGGTATCCTGCAATTGCTCGATAGTGTATTTTCTGAGGACGTGACCTTTGTCGTGAAAATTTTCCTCGAGAATAGGAACATCACCGAATAACGCAACGTTCTGGAGATAGCGCCCGCGCATGATCATTTTGAACTTCATCGGATCAGTCGGGTCTTTCTCGACCTTTTTCAGGTATTCGAAATACGACTTGTATTGCGGGTTGTTTGTATTCGGACAGATATAGGCGTTCATCGTGAAGATCACGTCATCCACACTCAGCGGAGAACCGTCATCCCAGGTTACGCCTTTGCGGAGTTCGTATGAATAAACCAATCCGTCATCACTCACGGTAGGCAATGCTACTGCAAGGTCCGGTCGAAGCGAAAGTTTTTCAAAATCGAGGTTGACCAGGAAACGCTGCGTGTAATCCTGGATCATGCGTCTCGGATTAGATGCGCCATTGGTAGGGTGAAGGTTATCGGGTTCGCCTCTCCAATGAAATATAACTATGTTTTCAGTGGACCAGTCGGGCTGCCATTTGGTTGGGGGCGCATTGAGAATATATCGCTTGACATTGTCAATGCTGTCGGTGTTATTGTTTTTGTTGCCATCAACAAATTGTCCCTGCGGATCATCGCTGCCGCAAGAGATTGCTACGAGTGCCAGTGGAATTACCCGTAAACCAATTCGAATCATTTGCCTCATAAGAATGGAAGTGTTGAAATACAAATATAACACTGGCACAACACAAATGGTCTGAATTCGGTCATCATACCGGCAGCAAAAAAACGTGGTCATGATAACAACAAAAACCGAAAAATGTTCTAAATTTGCGCCCCGTAAAGGCCAACCCTGAAGCAATTGCAGGGTCTCCGGTGAGGTGGGTGAGTGGCCGATACCAGTAGTTTGCTAAACTGCCGTACGTTGTTAAGATGTACCGAGGGTTCGAATCCCTCCCTCACCGCAAATTGATTTCCAGCCCGTTCCCTGCAAAGGAGCGGGCTGTGTCATTTCCTTGATTCTATTGGCTTTCAGAGGTTTTAGGGTTCACGCGATTCCACGTCCGGGAGCCCCGAAACACCATTTTGTTCCACCATAGTTCTACCACGAGTAGTAACAAATGCGGTGAGGGAATTCATATAACAAGTATGTACCCAACGAACAAAATTTAGCATGAAAGCCAACCTCCATTATATACTTCGCATGGATCGACCACGTCCAGACGGCTCCGCATTGATCTACCTGCGCATAATCATTAACCGCCGGAACAAGCCGATGCTTTCGATGTATCGCAACGTTCCGCTGAAAGCAAAGTACAAGCATTTGACAGTGGAAGAAATAGAACAGTACCCGATCAAGCGGGAGGCAGCTGATTTTAAAACAGTAACCCGTGATGAATTATACTGTTGGGACAAACGCAAAGGACGGGCTACCCGCGGATTTGGGTCTGCCGAAAGCCTGAATCAATTCCTGAATGAAGAAATAGTTCGGGCGGAGGATATTATCAACGACCTGGCCAAGCGCAGAAAACCGTTAACTCCAGATTCATTCCGTTGCACCTTCAAAAAGGACAATATTGATAACCGTTTTATGAATACTGTCACGAGCAAATTGCAGTAAACCAAGCCGACGTTCTTTCTGAGGACACCATTGATGGATACATGTATACCATCGGGAAATTGGATCGGTACAAGCCAGGTCTTCGCATGGAGGAACTGGATTTCAAATTTCTCAATAAATATTTCAACTGGATGCAACGTCCCGTTTCGGAAGGCGGGTTAGGCAATATGCGCAGTACGGCAAACAAGAACATGAAAACAATTCGGACCATGCTTTTGCTCGCGATCAAGAATGGTGATTTTATGGTGGAGCATTATCCGTTCAAGGATTTCAAGATCGGAGAAACCATGTCGGAATTGACTTCGCGTGATTTTCTGGAGCCCGAAGAAATTATGAAACTGGAGGACCTGATGGCTAAGTACTATCCACCCAGCGATTCAGATTATAAAAGGGTTAAGCCAGCGGAGCGAAAGGCGAGAATCGAGAACGGGATATTATCTATCAGCGAGTACGAAACATTGAAGAATTTTTTATTCGCCTGCTACACCGGGCTTCGCTATCGGGATATTAGCTTACTGAATGCTAATCTTCATATCAATGGCAAGTGGGTTCAGAATCCATACACATTTATACGGAGCTTCAGATACTACATTGATATAGAAGCTATGCACAAAACGGGCAGGGCGCTTATTGTTCCACTCATTGACAAGGCAACTGCGCTTATTGACGTGAAAAAGGAAGGACTTGCATTTGTGGTAAGATCAAACCAGAAAACGAACAAGAGCCTTAAACGAATTGCAAAACTTGCCAAGATCAGCAAGGTGCTATCTTTCCACGTTGCACGTCACACTTTTGCAACGACCTGTTTCACTTATGGAATTCCGTCAGAAGTAGGGCAGCGGTTGTTGGGACACAAGAGCGAAAAGTTCATTAAGATTTACACGCATCTTACTCAAAATAGATTGTTCCATGAAATGGATAAGGTTAATAAGGGCTTTAATGAGCATCAACAACTTTTACGTGTTGTTCATAGTCAGGAAATAGTCCCAACTGAAATTCCAGATAATATGGTTAAGATTGAGAATAGTAAATTAAGGAAGTTGATGGATTTCTTGTCGAAAATGGACGATGATAAGATTGATAAGATTGAGGCAATTGCGAAGGTAGTGTAGCGCTTAGCTTTGATCCACGAGTAAATTTGACGAAATCGTTTATCTTGCATTATAGATAACTATATGCAGCACCATTCATTTCCATTCACTATTGAGAATACAAAGAGCGTCGTAAACTGGGCATTCGAGAAACCTAACGTGTTAATTGTTTTTGTTCATGGCTTTGGTGGTTCGGCTGTAAAAACATGGAATGAGTTCCCGGGAACTTTAAATCAGCACTTGGAATTTCGTAAGTGTGACTTTGTTTTTTGGGAATATGACAGTTTGTTTGCTCAGGCAAATGCCAGCGCAGGATTGTTTATGCAGTTTTTAGACAAAATGATTGAGCATCCAGATTGGTATCAGGACGGTGGGGACCGTGTTACATTTAGTAGAACAACCAATTTCAGATATGATCGGGTCATTGTTGTTGCGCATTCACTAGGTTCGATTGTAGTGAGGCGGGCATTGTTGAATGCTTACTTCACCGGGAAAACATGGCTGGAAAGGGTAGAGACAATTTTATTCGCACCAGCCCATCACGGTGCGCTCGTTGCTAATCTGATCCTGGAGTCTTTAACAGGAAATTTTAGATTTGCTTCCGTTGCTGCACGGTTTGTTTCTCCAGTTATTGACGACTTAAAGCCAGGTTCTCAGGTATTGATAGACATCGAAAATGAAACGGCCAGTCTTTTGGAGGCTGGTCAAGGAAATTTCACGATAAGCAAATGTGTGATATGGGCTCAGAAGGATCGAGTGGTGTTGATGCGGCGTTTTGGACAAGACGCGATTGCAGAAGTAGTACCAGGTCATAGTCACACTTCAGTCTGCAAGCCAAAATTGCTAGCGGGTTACACGCGACCTGTCGAGGTATTAATTCGGGTACTTAATAGCTAGACCATGAATCATCTAATTTCCAATTTCAAGAATCTGGAACGTACTTTTTATACTTCCAATATTCGCGAATCTGAGTGGTATATATACGGCTTGTGTATTAAGGCAAGTGATGTCATTGAGGAATTTGTTGATGGACATGGAAGCTTCCTACCAATTGAACAAAGGCTGCTCGACCTTATGGAATATTACTCATTGCTTGAAATTGCTTCGATCGCAGGAGTCATTCCTTCCAAAGGAAATTTTACTGAGAATAGCGATTCCAAGGTGATTTTAGGCAATAAAGACATTAGACGATTTTGCGAAAACAGACGTCTGATCCTACCTCAACTCTTTCATTTGCGGCAGTCTGATCTGTTTAACCTGGGGGAGCACGAATCACCCATGATCGTCTCGTTCTTTTTCAGGTTTCTTTTTATTAATCGAGTGCGGTTGGACAATTGGGACTTAAGACACTTCGCGGTTGCGGGACACCACAGGAATCAATCATATATATTGGCGGAATTGAAGAATGATGATGAGGTGCTAAAGGGCTTAATGGGTCAGGGCAACTTTCACATCAAAGGTTTCTTTGAATTGATTAATTACTTGTGCGATTTGGAGCAGCTCTTGCTAGAAATGAGTGGGAATTTAATTTTGCAATCAGCTTTTTGGCATTATAGCAATATTTTTATTCCAATGAGTAAAAATCTTAAACTGACAATTGATGAGGGTTTCGAAATATTAGAAGCTAAGCAGGCAAAGTGGAAGTTGCAGGAATTACCGGAAGAAGTACTCGAAATCGGGACATCTTTGCCTCTATTGCGTGCTTCAATGAGGCGTTTGTTCTCTGGCGAATACAGTAGATTCCTGGAGGAAGCAGTGTTCGATCACGCTTATGATACGAATGATTTGAAAGTTTAGTAGCGTCTTGTACTAGGTTCAAACTCGACTGTTTCTATTTTCAGTAGGCTTTCTAAACTGAAGTTGAATGTGAAGAAAGCCTACCAATAAGAATGTAACAACCGGTTTTGAACTCCGTTGGTGAGCGTTGGTTCCATTCGTTGAATGTCCCGAGCCATATCAAACGCCCCGACAAATCGTAAAGCTCGACTGACGCGGGTAAAGATTCATCACCGAATTCAGCTACGCTTAACGGGTCCTGTAAAACGGTATCAACACAACTGGTACATCCATTGGTATCTGTTACACAAAAAGTATAAGACCCGGCAGATATACCGCTGACTGTATACAAACCAAAACCAATGGGAGGAATCCAAAAGGGATAATAGCCGGGTGAACCACCATTGACGCTTCCCGTAGCACTTCCATCGGAACATCCAACGCAGGAAGGATTTGTGAAGCTCGAAATCCAAACATTAAGCGGAGGGGCTGTTGTAATTGAGGATGTATCCATCGCAACACACCCCGTACTGTCCGTGACTATAACCGTATAAGTTCCGGTGCAGAGTCCGGTGATCTGTTGCGTTGTTTGTCCACCTGGTTGCCACAGGTAGGAAAAAGGCGCAGATCCTGTTGGATTAGCCTGCGCGCTTCCATTGCAGACCTGCCCGCAGTTCTCCGGCACTGTTGTAATTTGTACACTACATGTTTGCGCACTCAGTTTCGGGCATAAGAGCACAATCAATGCGAAGACTCTAAAGAGTAAGTTCATAAGAAATGTTTTGCCAATAAAAAGATACGAAATATTCGTTATCTCTGAACAGCCAAGCGGATCACCCGTGTTTGCATATACTCACCAATAATACCAAACACTCACACCAGCGGTTGCGCTGTAATGATGCTCCACGTACCAATCCGCATTTCCCTGCGATTCTTTCGTGAAAATATTCCTGAGCTGGTAACGCCCGGAAAATTCTGCGCCGATTGAAAATGATTGGTTCACGCGATAACTAACTCCTGCGCAGCCGAGGGCACTGAAGTTCCACCGGTTGAAAACAAAAAACAGTCCTTTGTCTTCATCACGATAAGAGCTAAATGTGGTTCCTTCGTTTTTCACCTTGATGGTTTCGTCATAGCTGACCATGAAATTGGCAGATGCTCCGGCTGCAACGTAAGCGCGGAATCGTTTCTGTCCCATGTTAAAACGCACCATCAACGGAACGTCCAGGTAATGATAACGTACTTTGATGTTTAGCGTTCCTTGCGATGGATGGTAGCCGGAAATGTAATATGCAAACCGGGGATCATAAAAATTGTTTTGTACATATCCTATCTTCGGATCAACAACATTATACACTTCACACCCAATGAGAAATTCATTTTCAAGTGTGTCGCTCAATTGAACGTCTTCGCTGAAATCAAAACCAGTCTGGAAGTAAGAAATACCGGAAACAAGTTGGAAGTTTTTATTCAAGCGATATGCTACGGACAAACCTGCGTTGGGTGTAAGGATGCCGGTTTCGTGTTCCTCACGGCAATGAATAAGCTCACTGTACTTTCTGCTCTCGATTTTCCGGAAAGAATACCCAACCGAAAGATTCAGCCCGACCGAAAGCCGGTGTTCATCGTTGGAGTAATGCGTGTTTTTGTGCTTGTGTTTTGTCTCTTCCTGCAATGTATCAGCAGGAAGAGTGTCCTGCGCGGAGAGCGTAAAGCCGAAGAAAACTAAAAACGGGAGTAGGGCTTGTTTCATGCGATGATGGTTTCAGTGGCGTTGGTAATGCGGTCCCTCAGAACATCCGCACGAAATGGGACCTATGTTCTGGACGGGAATTTTTGAAAAAGGTTGGCTGAAATCTACGGAGAATTATTTCCGAGCTATTTAGCGATAGTAACCTTTTCCCGGATTTGAGTACCGTCGTTCTTGAAGATCACGAGGATATAGAGTCCCGGTGCGAATCGCTCTGCGGTCACCGTGTTGGTAAAATAATCTTCCCGGTAAACCAATCTCCCCCGATCATCATACAAAGTAACCTGGAGACCCGTCGGTGGAATCCCGGAAATCAAGTGGTCACTTCCGCTGATCAGTGTAGGAATAAACCAGGGCACGGGTACTTCAGGAGAAATGCAGGAATCCACAAAAACAGTTACAGTGTCGGATAAAATACCTGGAAAATAATAACCGGTTGTGTCTTGAATGGTGAGAATGTAGGTTGTTGTTTGTTGCGGGGACGCAACTGGTTTCGCAGCCGTGGAATCAGAAAGGCCATAGGAAGTGGACCAGTTATATTTTATGCCGTCTTGAACCAAATCACCCAAGCTCAGACTGTCTCCAAGGCAAATTTGAATGTTTGAACCTGCTCTAGCGTCGGCTACACGATATACTGCTACATCATCAATGTAATAATAACAGGTTGGTTGAACAGCACTGGAATTGAACATTAACAGCGGTGTAAGCGAATCGTACATGAAGTTTCCTATAACCAGATGGGTTTCCATTCCGTGTGCCGTGTAATAGCCACCAACCCAAATCCAATTAGCGGTATCTGCCAATAAAGTCAAGTTCGTTTCCTCTACCGACGCACTCATAGGTATTAAGTACTGATCGTATGTAAGCGTATCAGATGTAAAACGGAATTGTATCGAGGTTACATACTGATTGATCTCAGCGAGGCTCACAAACACGCCAACGTAATAGCGTTCTCCTCGTATCAAATTTGTGTCTAGCTGTCCCTCTATGTAGTCGCGAAAATTGACGTGTGACGGCACATTATCTAAAGAGACTGTGTAAATGCCCGCGTATGCAGCACCTGTATGCGGATATTGGTTGCCGACTATATTAGCTGGAACTTCTACCTGAAAACCTTGACAATACTGGCTAAAATATTCCCCCCTGCCTCCGCGCCAATCCGCAACATACCCTTGAAAACGGCTGTGTGTTGGCACGCACTGTATAGTATCTTCAAATGAGGGATTGACAACTAAATTGACCTGCCCCACACCCGGCGTAGAGAACAAAGCAAAAAAGATAAAAAGGAAAAAACAGGTGCGCCCCATCAAGTTAAAATTACGAAATGGAACGCACCTGTGGTACATAATATTAAGCGTTTAGTGAGTTATAGTGATCTTATCACTCCGGTAAACCGCTTCCTTCGTGCCAATCGCATACTGGTACATGCCATCGGCAATGAAACTGAGGTCTGCTACGTACAATTGAACAGTAGGAGGCAACAGCACTTCATACACAACCCTACCGGTCAAATCGTATACCGTGAAGTACACTGGCTGGCTCGACACGTCGACGTATTGAATGTTCAAATAACCGCTGGTCGGATTCGGATATACTGTATACTTAGAATCCTGAACAACCTGGGCACTGCTTCTTGGACTCCTGCGCTGGTTACTTGACACAGTTGAACAGGTATCTTCATAAACCACGTAGTTATCGTTCAACAAAGCCAACAAAGTTCGCGCACGGTACACGCCTTCCCCTCCCTGCAATGGGCACAGAGCTGCGATTGTTTCCAATTGCACCCACTGAGAATCGGTAAGCGCAGTGCCATTCATTACTTCAACATAGATCGCGTGAACGATCTGCTGGTTTTGATCTGCGGTAACTTCCGGGGTAATGGATGTATTCGTAACCGCCCCTTCGGAGAGTTCATTGTTGCCCAGCAACTCGGTTACTTCCACTGTCTGGCCGATACTCGTTCCGCCGGCCTCAGTGTAGAAGTCCTGAAGAACCGTTGATCCGTCGAGCAAAGTTGAATCTTCGCTTAACATTTCATACGCTCCTTTTTTTGCAGCCCAGCCTTCCTCGTTGAAATCACCAGTAAGTTCCAAGGAATCCTGCACGATCTTTTCCATGACCATTTGTTTTCCCTCTTTCTCATCGTCTGGCAAATCGGCTTCTGCAATAGCCGGTGGCTGACCGCAATCAATAGATGGGGCAGGAGTCACGATAATATTTATAGCATTGGTTGCATTGTAATCATCAGTAGCCGCCTGTCCTGTCGTCAGGTTCACAACTGGAACATAGGCAGGATTCAAACTCGGGTCACGCACAAACAACGGTGAATGTTGATCCGGCGTAAACGTCTGATCTGTGTACGTGTCCGCATGACTGAAAGGACCATACCAATAATTATCGCATGCCTTTCCGTTTGGATTGAGCAGGGAAGGGAATCCGCCCTGCGCACCTACAACGCCATTGTTCAACAACACAAAACCATCTTGCGCTGCATACATCTCGTTGTTGTATATCTGCGAACCTAAACAGTTACCCTCGTACACCATGCACTGACCAACATTGTCCATGACGTTACACCAGATTGGAGCGTTTGTATTCCCGGTTGCATAGATGCCGCGTACGTTAAGTTTATTAATCGCCTGGGCGTCTCCAATAATTGTGTTACGGTACACCACGCTGGTGTTGTTCTTAATCAAGCGTATTCCAGCCTGATTAAACGTCGAACTCTGGTAAGGTGCTTGGTAACGCAAGTAAATCTGGTTGTCCGCAATTCGAGGACGCTTAATCCACTGTTGCACCACAATACCATTGAACACCTGGTTCAGATCATTGCGCTCAATGTACAGACGCCCAATCTGCATTTGCTGGAGACAGTTTGAGCAAGGTGGGATAATGTTCTGCGTTACAATAGGCGTAGTTACATACTCGGTCGTAATCGCTGAAGAATTTGTTTCAACTGGCGAAACACGGTTATCGTTGATGTACGCGTTACCCATGAACTTGTAATATTGTCCCGGAGAAGCGGGTAACACGTCTGCGTAAAACGCGATTGGTGTTGTCCAGTTCACAATATCGTTTTTGTTGATTTCTATTTCGATGTAATAACCGCTCTTGACAAAAACTCCAAAACTGCCGGTCGTCGGCAATAAGGTTTGAACAGCTGGATTGTATATCTGGCGGGACTGAAAACGATTTTCGTTTACTTCTACGTCATAATACCCGTTCAGATCAACGGAGCGGTTACACTCAAAGAAGGTGTTTTGCCGTCCATTGTCGCCACCAATGTGCGCGACCCATGCCGATTCCAATTCGGAGAAAGTAATACCGTACACAGCAATACCGTAGTTAGGCGCATTTTTCGCAAGTGCGGTCGGACCACTCATGTACTGGAAGGCACAGTTCTGAACAATGAAATTGCTGTAATGCGAGTAGACTCCGAAATCCTTGTTATCAAATACGTTCAGGTCGTTGTAGCCTCCTGCGACATCTCCAACCGTTAAGCCATCAAACGAAGTGACTTCGTAATTGCTGCCTACGGTTGTGCTCCCATTACTGTTAACATATACACCGGAATAACCGCGCTTACCGGCATAAGGCGGCAGCAAGGTTGCGACCGGGTAGCTGGCTATCGGATATACTTGGATGAACGCTGAACTGTTTTGAGCACCCTTAACGTTTGCGATTGTCACACCCACCGGAAGATCACGGCAACTAAAAACGGAATTGGTTACACTTCCCGAGTGAGCGCCAGTGTAGAACAGCACATCAATATCAATCCAGTTTTTATTAAAGATGGTTTCGGTGATCTGATAATTACCTCCACCAATGGAAACCACTGCATGAATTGCGTCTTCGATTCTACTACTGGAATGTGAGCGAAATCCACCTGCAACGGAAATATAAACACCGTCCCACATATCATTGCAACCAGCGTGCAGGTACGAACCATTTACCGTTAACGTAGCATTACCCATAAGGTAAACAGCGGCATTGGAACCAAACTTCACCTCTGAACCAATGAGTTCGAAATTGACATTGTTCGGTACGAGAAAGTCCCCGTTGATGTACAAAACCCCACTAGGATTGCTGTAATAATAATTATTTCCACTTTGCGTTACGTAACCTACCGAGTTATATGCATTGTACAAATCCCATACGTTTTTACTTCCCGGTGATCCGGTCATAATCGCATCATCAGCCTTCATGTCACAGGCACAGCAACCATCAATTTCCAGTGAAGCGGTGGCATCACAGAAAGGATTTCCAGATCCGTTGTCAACAGTAACCGTAAATATTACATCGTCGCAGGATTGTCCCCAATTGACCTGGTAGGTATTCGCTGAAAGTTGATTGACGTTTACCGGAGGTATATTGTATGACGGAATATAATTCCATTGAGGATCATAGTTCGTTATGGTGTAAATTATCTGCTGATCCGCACACAGATTGGGGACGTTGGCATTGCTTGCAATAATAGGAACGGGTGGAGCCGGAAGCGTTCCAACATTTGCGGCAGCCCATCCCGTGCATCCATTTGCGTCGGTAACGGTAACGGTGTATGTTCCGTTAACCAGACCAGTAGCGTAATTGGTCGTTTGTACAGGTGAAGTATTCCAGCTGTACGTATACGGTGCAGTACCGCCCATTGCCCCAGATAAGATGCTTCCATCGTTTGCACCCGAACAACTTTGCGGTGTGGCTGACATTATGCCGACCTGTGGAGATGGGTTGTAGGTTATTGTTGCGTTGTTAGAAACGCCTATACACCCGTATGTGTTTGTTACTTCGCAGTGATATGTTCCCGATGAAAACGGAAGATAAGTGAGACCTGTTGCGCCGGGTATTGCCGAGTTCTGATTATACCACTGATAGGTGTACTGCGAATTATTGGGCGACGCCGTTAGGAGAACTGAACCAGTTCCGATACAAATGGTTGCGCTCGTCGGCGTTATGGACACGGTAGGTGTTGGATTAGCCGTCAATACAATTGACGCGGTTGAAGGACAACCACTCGGTGTCGTTCCGCTAACGGTCAGCGTGTATGTGCCTTGTGTTGGCAGTGTTGTAACCCAACAGGTGTTTCCATTGGGGGAAATGGTTGCTGATGGCGAAATACTCCAACTATACGATGTGGCGCCGCTAGCAGAGAAAACCATGTTTGCCGTGTATCCTGCGCAGGTTGTAAGATTTGAAGCCGGGTTCAAAATTACAGACTCGTACATGGAAACATCATCAACGAAAAAGTAGTTGTTTACGTTCGGTGCAAACGCCGCCGAAGCATAAATGATTCCGAATTGAAACGCTCCTGACCAACCCGCTGTGATGAAACAATCAACCTTCGTCCATCCATTTGCTGCGGGTGAAGTATAACAAGTGTATTGTGTCCCCGATCCAATAACTGATTGAGTTAGATTCCCGGTGGCATAAACTCCAAACGTACAATTGGTATTTCCAATATCGCGTTTAACATAAAAGCTCAAAGTATATGATCTACCCGCAACAACCGGAACGTTTGTGCCATGATCCGAAATGACCATTTCCTTATAAGCTAATCCGTTTACCATGTCACTGGTAAAAGCCATACCTGCGTGTGCGCTACCAGTACGGGGGGCTGGTGTCGCACCAAGGCAGCCAATGTTCCCTGTGCTCGTATGTAGATAATCTGATGAGGTTGCAAAATGAGGTTGAGTGGGATCGAAACCCGGTTGTTGTGAATTGTTATAGATATAAGCATTGATTGAAGCGTATTGAGTCGTCCAACCATCGGCCATTTCCACGGTATACATGTAAAAATCAGAGCCGTTCCATTGCGGTGATGATCCTGCGCAATACGGCAATTGCCCGTGTTGCTCAAAACTGCCGTTGAAAACCATATCCGTACAGGATGAGGTAGAGGTTTGCACATAAAACGAAACAACTTTTGCTGAGAGCGTACAGGAAGGGCAACCCGGAACTATATCGCGGTTTGCAACGACATAATATTTAGAACCTACGCTTAATCCAGACATAGTAAACACCGCCGCATCCCCTGTCGGAACACTTATTGCCTGCACCAACGTTAAACCGCTACAAGTGCCGCTGAATACAAACACAGAGTCCAAGTCTTGCGGGATAGAATCCTGTGCTACCCACACCACGACTTCATGAGACGTTTGTGATGCGGTGAACTTCGTCCAATTTTTTACATTGAAGGAGTTTATATTTTGAATTACTCCATTGGAAATATTAAGTGCCGTTGAGCAACTGGTGTTTTGTCCATGCACATACTGACCTAGCAATACCATAAAGGCAAGCCAGAGTTTTAGTTTGTTAATGTGTGTTTTCATTACTGTGTAGGTTAGTTGAACTTTAGTTTGATTTCATTGAAATCTTCATCGGGAAAATGTTTTTGTTTTGTACTGCATAGAAAGGCGTTTAAGTAAATACCAGAAACCAAGCAAAACATTTCTGTTTCGCTGACTGCACAAATTCATAATTACGAAACCCTACCAAGGCAGCGCCTTAGACCAACATCACCAACAACCGCCCCAAGCGGTTGTTGTAAGGCTCGCTACCGGGGGATGATAGCGAGTACTAAGTCCGATCCGCGCTGATAGGGTACAGCAGCGTTCGGTATAAGAATTTACCAGTCCGGAGATTGGCAAATCGAAGATAAATCACCGGGGGAAGTGATCCCTTCATAAGAATGACGACGAAAAATTCTTGCAGGCATTTTAATAAATCTCGTGACAGCACTTTTGATTATTTAAGATTGTAAGAAGGCAGGAAAAGATGTAGGTATTTTTTTCGAAACCTTTCTTCCCCTGCCCGACGATACAAAGGCGGCATAACCCCAGTTGAACGCACCTTTGACCATTGTATTTGCGATGCAATTGAAAACGCACCACTGCTTCTAATTGAGGAATGGCTATGTCCGTCAGTATTGAAATCTTTAATGGAAGTTACACGAAGCAAATAAGCATAACCATACCGATGTAGAAAACAGCGAAGTTCGAGAACCATACCTGGCCCGAAACCTTTACGCTTCAGGAGATCAGATTCATTGTACCGATTAAGTATCTCATTGAGCGTTTCTCCAAAGTAATGCAAGTGCCGTTTGATTTTTGCAGTGATCTTCAAACACGAAATAAGAGTGTTTAAAGGAAATGATTCATCGACCATTCTTTTTACATCCCATTCCTTAAATATCTTTACACCACCTAAGAACTTAATCAAAATCGTATTGAGTTTGATTCGTGTGCTACGTTTACTTCTATTTATCTTCTTTGCCACTGATTGTATTGTTCTAACGTTCAAAAAATAATTTACAGTTGTGACTTCATTCTCCGTAAGGAAACAATAGTCACATGCAATCCACTCCTCCCAAGAATTGAGATAGGGAGTTACTGCCTGGTTCAGCCTTTCATACAAACTATTTCTGTTCATAGCGAAAAGGGGCGGCGTGGTACTCCCAAGTGAGGAGGAGGGTAAGTGGAAGCAAACCCAATCACTTGCTTTCCCACACCATTTAGTTCCATAAAAAAAAGCCACACCCCCTGCTGGTATCTTCCACTTTTTCCTCGCAGTTGTATGGCTAATAAGTTTGCTTCACTTTATCAGTAAAGCGATTCAAATGTAAATGTGATTTTTATACTTTATCTACATATTCTGAAACATTCTTAATGTTGTTTCTGTAAATCAGGCAATTAAACATGACTCGAATGCATGTTTAATGTAAATCCTCCACAAAATCAGACCTCCAACTTATATGGAACTTTATTCATCATACACATAAACCATTGCTCAAATACAATCATTTCATGTGACATTACTTTCCATTCAAAATCTGGAGTTGAAAGAAGGTCAAACAGTTTCTTCTTCCGGAGTAGAACGCTTTTAAAGTCACTATTCTTCTTCAAGAATTCATGTATGATCTTTAGAATTATCCGGTCACGCTCTCTAATTCCCTTCCTGTGTCTATAACGATCAAATAGCCCTCGGAAATGCTCCCTTTCAACCGCCATCTGTTCGTGATCACCAAGCATTTTATAGCATAACATTCTAAGTGTTCGAATACCAATGTTCCATCCAGTCGTGTCTTTCCAGATTTTTTCTAAACCAATTAGCACATTCACAGCTTCATTGTACTTTCCCTGCGCAAAGTATGTGCAAGCGACTAAGTACTTTTTTGAATTCACCATAAACTCAGACTCCCGGTAACTTTTATTATTGATAATTCCTTTCAATTTTTTCTCAGCATAATGAAATTGGTTTGAATAAAAAAAAGCATAAAACTCTAAGAACTCTGCTTGAAGATGGTTGAATGAATTTTCCGAGAAGTGAGATTTAGCCTTTTTGCAAAACGCAAGCGACAGGTCAAAATTTTTCTGAAGTACGTGATTGTTGGCAATATCCAGTGCTGATCTTCCTAAGTTCGTGGCGTTGTTTAAAACCGCCGATCCGACTATAATTTTGTTGAGTTTTTGAAATGTTTTACCTGCATTCCCATAATCTTCTTTAAATTTATAAACAGCAGCATCAATAAATAGGGAGTAATATAAAATGCTATCTGAATTGGTTTGTTGAAACAATTCATTAAGTCTTTTTGCCGCGGTTTCGTAAGTCGGCAGCAGTTCTTCCACTTGCATTCCCATCTTTTTGGTCAAGTTTCCAAGATCAAAGTATACTCTCGTTGCTTCCTCCAAAAAATCATTACATGTTTTGTAAAATTTCAGTTCGTTTTCCAAACGGGCGATAAGTCTATTCTCACTTCTCGCTTTGATGTATCTAATTTTTAATTCAAGTGCTATGATTAATTCTCTATACGCCTCTACCTCCTTGGCTTTAGATATTGTTTCGTTAAGCAAGTCATACGCCAACCCCGGAATTTGTCTACTGATAACAATGTAGTGAAGTGCAAGATTATTCATTATTTCAAAAGTTACCTTCCACTTGTATGAATAAGCGTCTTCACGTTGAGTATTATACTCAGATACTAAACTCCAACTAAGATGTTTTTTTAGTGTTGATACCGTTCTGTCAAAATTGGTTTTGTTGGTCTTTTCATGATCGTTTCGGGCCTCTTGCTCTGTTGAACCTGGATTATCAGTGATGTAACGAAACAACTTAATGGGTTCTGATTCATGCTCTGTATTGTGCAGCATCATTAAGTAACCCTTGGCAAACTTAAACTCACTTGATTTCATTGTACCAATAAGAGACTTGACAATCTCGTAGTTGGATTGCCTCTTTTCGGCTTTGAGCTTGCGCAGGAAGGCCTGGGTTTCCTTCATAGTGTTTGATTCCTCAAACAATTTATTGAAAAAACGGACATGTAAATCACGCATTTTTTGTTTGGGCATTAGAACAGATTTGTGATTGAACCTTAAACTCAATCACTATGTTGTGCATTATTAAGATTTACCTTGACATCCTAGGCATTATCATTTTTACCGAGGATACTGGAGCCAGTTAGAACCTTACAGGTCTAATTTAGTCTTGGTCGCTGAACGGCGACCATTTTTTTTGCAAACTGGTATTGACATACTTAATGGGCTAACCTTGCGTGTTGGAGCGTGAACTTTTCACTATACAATAGCGTATTATCTTCCAATAAGGCATTAAAAGTATAAATAAACCACTAGGTTACAAACCTAATGGTTGGTAACTATTTGGTTGTTTACTTACGGGTTTGGTTATCCGTGCTTTGTACATGGCTAAAACTAAACCCAAGACGGCGATTATTCCCATATCAAAGGCTGATCCCGATTTGGCGAAACTTGGCAAACGCATTCGTTCGCTTAGAAAAGCACTCGGATATAAAAGCGCGGAAAAATTTGCTCTCGATCATCAATTTTCACGTGTACATTATGGTCGGTGGGAAGCGGGCCAAAAGAACATTACTTTCAAAAGTCTTAAATTGCTGGTAAAGGCATTTAACATTACGCTGTCACAGTTTTTTAGTGAAGGATTTGATTGAGTATTCTTGTTAGGTTAATACATGTTGTATTACGTCGGGCCATAAAACCAATTCATTGTACCCAGATTCAGTTTTTTACAAGGATAATCTATTCCTTTCACTTAGCCGTTTGTAAGCGTTTGTAAACGGATAGGTGATTTATTTTCGTCCAAATTTGAATCTTGTTAGTAGATTGGGGTAATTATTTGAACGAAAAGAATGTCACACGTTGCAGGGTATTTCGTTTTACTTACCGAGGATCGGTATTACTCTTTTGTCAGTAGATCAAGTGAGAAATTTGGACAGCCCGTTCCTGAATTCCCTCATTCCAGAAATATTCCTTTAGTATGTTTCATCCTTGATAAGAAAGGAACGATCACACATGTGGGATTGGGAAAAAGAGGCGTTGTTGCTGGAACAGATTTAAGAAGACTAAACGTCGATGATATTGTTCATTTAGAAAATCCAGTTTCAGCAAGAGAAATTGCCAATGCTACACCGGGCACGGTGAGGCATCATCTGATCAACAAAATAGAACGCGGAGGATTGATTCCCGAAAAGAGCTTTGAAGAATTTCTGAGCGTCCTTTTGGAGAGGGCGAGTGAACTCACGCCTATGCTGGAAAAGTTTGCCCGAGACAGAAGATTGAGAATTGAGCAACTTCCTGAACGGGCAAAAAAATCTTTAGCTCAACAAAAAGAGGCCATCTTAACTGCAATCAATATTGCAGGAATTGATAAATCCGAAATACAAGGTTGGGACTATACTGAGGCAAAAGGACCAGGTTCTTTTCTGGATGGAATAGAAAAGGTAAGACTACGTGAAGATTCAATGGTGATAAATGATCTTTTCAATGTTCCAGGTTATGAATTGATGAGAACAAGTCAATTTTCTTCCACCGTTTTTGAGAATGACAAATCTCGACTTACCGTATTATTGGCGAACAGACTCCCATTGGAGGAATTGCTAGGTACTGATTTGATATACTACAATGAAGATTTCAAGTGCTTCATCATGGTACAGTACAAGGTGATGGAAAAGGCAGGTGAACGATTCCTCTTTCGTGTACCCAACGCTCAATTAACTGAGGAGATTGAACGGATGGATTCGATCATTGCTTCGATAAATTCAATTGCAAATAGCAGTCATATCCATGACTTTAGAATAAGCAGTAATCCATTCTTTATAAAAATATGCCGGAGAATTGAGTTTGACCCTGACAATGTTGGGCTAAGTTCCGGTATGTACATGCCACTCGAATATTTAAAATTATTGCAAGTGGATGATTCCATAAAAGGAGAGAAAGGCGGTATGGCAATTTCTTATGAAAACGTCGGCAGATACTTTGACAACGATGCTTTCAAAACAATTGTTGAAGGAGGATGGATCGGCACGTACATCCAACAATCTGCGGTTCTGGAAGAAATCATCCGAATGACGTTAGAGAACGGACGAACCGCAGTTTATGCAATTAAGCAGAACATTGCACAGAACAAGAGACTCGATCAGAAGTAGTCAGATAATGAAAGTTAAGCTGACTCAGAGAATTGAGTTTAGAAAGACCAACCTTGCTTTACCTGACAGGTACAGGTAAATCGGGAGGAAGAAAGTCTTTTATCGCGACATACTTAAAGCTGATCGTTTTCCTTGCGAGGGTGAGAATCAACGCATGGCATTCGCTAGAATGTTCAATATTATTTGTGTAAACAATTGTAACGATTTGCGTAGTACCATCAAGTCGAATGGTAAATGGAATGACCGTACTTTGTTGATACCGATCGATCTACCCTATACTACCGGAGAATTTGGGAAGCGCCATCTTTTGTAAACATTTGTAATAAGACCAAACAAATATGTTTATCACATCTTTGATTATCGCCATTCTTTTCGGGTTCCTTGCACTGCAAAATAAAAAGATCGTCGCTCGATTGGGCAAGGCCATTCTTTCTATGATAACCGCTTACCGATTATTTCAGGCTGCGTATCCAGGCACTACAATCATTCGAGATTACGGTCAATGGGATGTGGCAATAACAGAATCGTTGTTCTCCGAACGTAGCATAATTGCTCTTGCTCTATCTGCTGGCTGTTACTTTGTTATTCATGGTGTGATTTTCTGGCTAATGGTAAAACTGTCAAAATCCGTTGCCAGAAAACTAATGAGCGTGCAGGGTAAGTATACCGGTGTGAAAGAAATTGCGGACGTGGTGTTCATAAAGCGGTACAGAAAGTGGACACGGAGAGCTATTCAAAATAATTTGGTTCAACCGGTCGAGCTCGCCCAAAAGGATCAGATTCAAAAAATACACATTGTCACAAAGTTGCCAAGCGCATCATGTGTACTTATGCACTTTGTTGCTTGTATTTGGATCATCCTTTCTATGGAAAACTATATCGTGCTTGCAATTGTAGAAGCGTTTATTTTTATAGTCTCGTCTATGATATTTGGCCTGCTCATAGTTCAGTTTGATGTGATCAAATCCGTCAGCGACCATGAAGATGAGTTAATCAATAAGGATATTATTTCTGGAGTCTAACAAAGAAGTATCCTACAATTAGGCACAAAAAAAACCGCGCACCGGCGGTTCTTTTTGTTTTACGCGGATCTATTCTCTCGGGTCAGCAAACCGGACCAGTTCACCGGTACATTGCTTAAAACGCCCCTTTCCTTTTGCTGCGCCGAACTCCGGAAACTCTACGATCTGCGAAGCATCCTGTACATAAGTATTCGCCCCGCGATGCTGACCATCCTTTGTACTGTGCAACACAGCGAACAGTGTTACATCCGGTGCAAGCCTGGCTTGCAGTTCAAGTAGCTGATCCGGGGATATTTTCAGACGCGTTACACTGTCAAGAAAGACAAAACGGTATTTTCTTAGTACATCATCCGTTGGCATTTCTTCCAGTACATCAAGGTCAGGATTTGCGGCAGCGGTTTGTTCAAATTTGTCTTGAAATGTTCCTGAGAGTTCTTCTTCCTTCTGTACAAACAGCACGCGACCATGATTCGTGGACAGATACTTGGCGAAGTCCACCAGTGCCGTAGTCTTCCCGAGTTTTTCTTTGGAAAATATGACGGTGTGTTTTCCCGGTTCAATATGTCCGAAAACCCGCACCCAAGGTTCATCAATGTGGTAACGGTGAAATTTGCGTTTCACAAAGTCAAGGCTGTTAATTGGAGTAAGCCCACTCTTACCGACGTATGGCACTAGGCTTTCTTTCGAAACAGTTCTTCCAGGTACCGGATCGGAAATGCAATTGTCTTCGCCATCATCGTATGGCATTCCATTCAACTCCGAACCATCCGGCGCACATCCACACCCAAGCACTCCGGAAAGTTCTGCAGGAAGCAGGAGAAGCTGTTTGCGCTCATTATTTCCTTCGACATAAGATTTAAGGTGCCTCATAACTTCAATGACACGCTCGAAGTAGCGATCATCTTGGGGTACTTGCTCCTTTTCAATAGCGGTGACCATTTGGTTATACAACCGTTTAGCTCTGTCTATAGTGGTAGTTCGTCCTGCCATGCCAGCATATTGCCGTAGAAGGCGGACTGATCTCATTTGGTGTTGGTCGCCTATCACTTGTTCGATTAATGCAAGCGTTTTGACCGGAATGCTTACCCGAACCTTCAAGCCTTCATTCTGTTCAATCATGTCAAACAGTTGGGTTCGCATCTGGTCAATCAAGTAAGAGTAGGAAGACGCTTTCCGCAGCACACGCGCTTCGATCTGTTTTACCAGCATCCTGGCGAGAGCAAGCACACGATCCTTCGACACCGTTTTTCCATTCAATCTTTTGTAACGAGTCAGCATGACCAGATGGGGGTCTACCGTTTCAACAGGAGAACCCGGATTGATTTTCGCGGTTTGCTTTCTTATCGTAGTTATAACTTCTTTGTCGCCAGCCTCATGGTTTTTTACTTTAGCTGGTTTAACGGATCTGGTCTTGCGCGATTGAGAAAACCTTTCGGTTTTCTTCACTTTAGATTCGGGGGTATTATAACCGTGCTTCTTTTGAATCAGCTCCAACATCGCAAACTGCTTTTCGGCCAAAGTCGAAAATGAGGGCGTTGAATTTACCTTCTGCCAGTCCTTGCCTTCACCGGTGAGCTTGTCGAGCATTTCGTGTGTCTTTACAAAATTCTCAGTACGATGCCCGGCTGATATTTTGGTGTACTCTGCGAAGTAATTCAGCTTATTGATTTTCATTACAGTAGGTTTAATCTGGTTCACTCAGGACATTACCCAATTATTGGCAATGCCTTTTAGGTCTTTCACTCGTTACTTAATTCCATTTGCAACATTTCCAATTCCAGTTCCTGAATAAGTAGCAATGCTTCAGCTTCTGCAACCAGGTCGTCGTTACTCATTACGGGTTGAACCTCCTCGGACAACATTTCCAGTTTAGGGAAATTGTTTATCAATAATGCTTCCGGAAAATAGTCTTTGATATACTTAAACTCAGTGCGACTAACAGTTACATTGGTTCCAATGTCCCTTTCTAAAATCTTCAACACCGACTCCAGGTCTCGCTGTTTGAATACTGTTACCATCGTGGTACTTACCTTATTGAAGTTGTGGTCATCAACAATTGCCAGTAGTGAGTGGTTCTTATAGATTTCACCACCGGACGATGCTGCAGCCGGAACGATGAGTTTGAAGTCTCCTTTGTGTCGGAAAATCGAAATGTTTTTTCCGATAACCATTTCGTGTCCCTCACCAAGTGATTTGATAATGGGCAGGGCTTTGGATGCCGGAACAGTAATATTCCCTTCAGCTCCCTGCGCTTCTTCGTCCCAACTTTCAGGCATGAATATTCCCTTCTTCTCAGTCCCGGTATCGGTTGTGTAATTGATTAACCGGCCATTAAGGAATTTTCCAAGTCCTTGTAAGATATTACCAGTAACGATGTAGCGTGTCTCGCGGTTCTTCATCCGGGAAGCAATCGCGGATTGCCAATAATCGGACAGTTCGCTTAGTTCAAGTTCTTTCAACCCCGAACTCTCGCCCTGAATGGAAGATATGTCCACACGGTTCGATGCTGGCAACGCTAAATATCTCAACCCGCTGGCAATCGCAAATCTCAGTTTGATGTTACTGAGCGCAAAGGGATTCTTCTTTCGCATATCAATAACAAATCCTAAAAAGACCGCAGGATACTGTTCATTCCGTTCACCCTCATCATCCAAACGGTGAACATAGTTCACATTGCGTCCCACGTAAAAGAATCCGAAAATCCGTTTCAGGTAACTACTCAGATCCGCGTGTTTGTTGAATATCTTCTCGATTTTTTCTTCACGTACCTGTATGTGTTTTTTTTGCTCTTCTTCAAGTTGACGTTTGTATTCCTGTTCGCCATCAAGGTCAAGAACCTTTTTCAACCATTTTTCTTCTGGAAGATTCTGAAGAATTTCATCGTATTGCTGTTCAACAGCGGCAATCTCTGAAAGGTGGCGTGTGTCGGCATCCTGGTACTGTTTCAAAAGATGGGCTTGTAGTTCTTTAGACGTTTGGCCTGATAGTGCTTCTGTGATCGCATTGTTGAGTTCTTCATAGCGCATCGGTTTTCGCAGAACGTCAACCTCAACTTCTTCCAACATGCTGTCCGTACCGAAAGTGCTTGCACCTCCTTTGCCCATGATCACCGATTCTGCGTTTAGTGTTTTCGCCTTGAGTTCCAGCTTTTCCAGTTCCAGATCGTATTCACCCGTCTGCTTGAGGTATTCTATGTACTCATTGTAGCGCGTGGTCATTTCATTATAAAACTCGCGCTGCATCTTCGTAGAAAGAACCGCGACACGGCCAGAGACTTTCAATGCTGGTTCCTGAACGGAATAGGTTTCAGATTCAAGAGGCTCGTCAAGAAGCATATTCACATCGGGATTGTCTTCCAGATATTCGTTAACAAGATGATCTCCATACTTGTTCAGAAAATCCGGAACGTCCAGAATCTTTTTGCTCTGCTTCTGATTGGACGTGGTATTTGCATCGAGTGATTTGAGTTTGCTTTGTAGCATCATCATTAGCCTCTGTTCGGCGGGAATGGCTGAGGTCACATAATCGTAAATCGGTTTGAAAATTTGCCCGGTACGGTTAATGCGCCCTCGCTTCTGTACTTCGGTGGAAATATCCAATTCAGCCTGGAGAACCAACATCACGCGTTGCTTTACTTCAGAGGCAGGAACTTTGGAAGTGGGAACCGCATGTGCGGAGGCTCCCGTGCTGCCAGCCTGGTTAATCATCAAGACATCAATCTCGTTGTTGTTGAATTTTCGGAACGCCTCGTTGGTGACCATACGCTTACGGAGCTTTATTTTACCGAGTAATTGTCTCCCGCCAAAACGACCCCGTTTCTTCATCAGGTTCTGAATATTGACCGGGAATTTATTCTTTGATTTATCCAACTCCCCTAAACCGCTTACGCCTTCATCAACGAATAATTCCAGTTCATATTTACGTCCGGTGACCTCAGCAACGGAATAACCTGCTTTGCGGATCTTCTCTACGATCACATCAATGGGAGAAATGGTTATCCCGGTCGAAATCGTTTCGATTTTGTTCACGATGCGCTGGTATGCGAGTTGTGCGTTCGCTCCCAGGCTTTCAATTGAAATCACTTCCTTGCTCTGATTGCCGTCAATGTCTACAACGGAGTAGCGATTAATCCCTTCCAATCCCCGGCGCAGTACTTCCGAAAAGTCGGCGTTGATAATATCACCTTCATTTGCTGAACCACCGTCTACGCTTTCAATCGTTTCAATGAAGCTGCCCATTGTATTTGAAAAGGCGATCACCGGTTTCTTGCCTTCTTTCAATCTCATTATGGCGCGATCAGCCACCGACTCCGCTTTGATCGCGAAGAGCATTTGGCCAATGACCTGAAAAACTTTAGAGAAGTATGGCAGGTTGTCCGCACCAGCACGTTGAGTTCCCTCACGTACTTGTGCCTGCTTCTGACTTTTAGCCAGTTGCTCATCCAGTTTATCAATCTCCGTGGTGATATGGTTTTTTTGGAAGTCGATAATGTCACGAATGATCTCCGTAATGCTGTCTGAAATGGCGAGATGTTTTTCTTCCAGTTCGTCCAGGCTGATATAATTTACCTCGACTCCCTCTGAAGATCTTTCACGGCGAAGCATTTGGCCTTCCTTGACCAACTCGGAGGCAATAACTTCTTGCAGTGCTACACCACCTTTCCTGATCGCGAGTACCAGCTCATCTTTATTCATGTTGCTTTCACGCAATACCGTCTTCATCGCGTAAAGTGGCATGTTATCGGGTCGCTTGGCAAAAGTTGCAGACAGGAACAGAACACCTTGGGCAACCGAAACAACTAACTGTATGAACTGACCTGTGTTTCCACTACCGCTTGCATTGTGCGCTTCGTCAAGTACAAGCAGGTTGTTTTCCGCCAGACGCATCAGGAACTCACGTTTCTTCGGTTTGTTGGGACTATTGAACTGGGTGTAAGTTGCCATTACAAAATCGTACACGGATGGCAATTCGCTGCTGGCGAAAATAGCGTCCTGTTCTTTGGGATCGAGGGCCGAATACACCTTGTCACCGTATTCGTCCAGCACATTACTTTTCGCATCTCTTGCGTTGATGATGAATGGAACCAGGTGCGGACTCCCAATAGCTTTTAGATCCCGATATAAGTCAGTAAACAGGTTAGGCTTTTCGGTGAGGAACACAGGCTTCATTCCTCGCTTGGTGCCGTAGCGAATCATGGCTGCTGCAATGCGTCCTTTCCCAATCCCGGTTTGATCCCCGATAATCATTCCCTGTCCCTTGCCGTCATCCAGCTTACGCGCTTCGACGTTGTATATAGCCAGAGCAACTGCATCAATCTGCTCGGCGGCGAGGGCTTTGCACAATTCAATTTTTGAAGGATAGCCTAAGCGGTTGCGTACAAATTCGTCAATGTCTCCACCCACGGCTTCTTTCACTTTTGCAAGTGCTTCGTGAGTTTCAAAACTCATCGAGTCGGGTACAACTGTATCAAGGACGAAACAACCGTCTGACGTAGGCATATAGGGTGCGCCGAGTCCGTTTAATTGGAACCATTCGATCCACGGACGTACTGAATCTACCGTTAGGACCAGCGGAGGACTTTGATCTAAAAACGAATTGACAATGTTTTGAGCAAAGCGTTGTGCTTGTTTCCGGTTGTAAAACTTTCCATAAGCCGCGTACTTGCTAGGAGGGTCTTGCTGCGAGAATTGCATGAGATACAATTCCTCTTTGCCAATTCCTTTGAGACTATTACCGTTTATTTCATCCTGCAAAAGTCGCGCGAGTTCATCGGCCTGTCTTTCGATATCTTCATCACTGTTTTTCATGGTGGGTTCGCTTGAAATTGGACTCAGAAGCAAATCAGGATATTCCTGCTTTACTCTAAATTCGATGTGATACCCTTCCTGGGCGTGTTGCTGGATCAACTCCTGGTGTTCTGCCTTATATTTTTCTAATCGTTTGCTCCAATCTCCACCACGAGGTGGAGCCAGGCTGTCGATTTGTCGACGGAGTTCTGAATATTCAGATACTGTCATTTCATAGGTCTTCATCGACCGCTGATGTGCGGATGCCAACCTTTTGTAAAGCACATCAAAGTCACTTAGCGGTTTCTCGCGTTCAGCATCGAAAAGCAGAGCATGTCCTTCCGGATGTTTTTTCCGTCCATCAATCAAAATCAATCTCACGTCAAAGGCTGTTCCTTGCCGGGAATACAGTTTCTTACCATTGACGTTAACCACATCAACCACATTGTAGTGGTGGTAGAGGTAATTCAGAAAAATTCGGTTTGCGCCTTTGCGTATTCGGCCTTGTGCATCGTATGTGGCATGGCCGCCGACGATCACTGCAGCACGGCCATGATCGGCCATACAGTTAAGCGCATTAATGACCATCATGTGTTCAAGCGTCTTGATTCCGAAGGTTCCGAAATTGACCGCCTCATCTAATCTGCCGAACGGAGGGTTCGTAAGAATGCTTTCAAACTTTTTTTCAAATCCGACAAAGGGTTCTCCGGCGTCCTGGGAGAGTACATCACGATAGCCCTGTGATTCAAGATTGGCCTTTCGCACTGCGTCAATTTCGTTGACGGTTGTGTATTGAGGTCTTGCCGCAATAGTCAACAATCCGTTTCCGGCGCACGGTTCGAAAACTGACACTGATGAATATGCCCCGGCGAAAATTCCGGCCAAATAGGAAATAGGTGCAGGTGTACTATACTGTTGAAGTAACATGCTTTGGCTTGTGCGGTGCGAAAGGTTGACTTGACCTTCATATAACCTTACGATTTCCTTAAACTTGGTATAAATAGAAAAATGCTCGTGGTGCGCAATCGCTCTGGCGTTTCTGGTTATTGCCAGTTCAGTAAGTTCCTTAACCGTGTTTTTATTAGTAATCCCCAATTCGAACGCTCGCTTCTCATAGTAGGTTTTGTTTCGAATCGCACGAGCGTTCAAATCCAGGTCGACCAGTTCGACAAACTTTTCATAGTTATTTGGAAGCGGATGAATCACTGGTTTCGCTTGTTATGTTCAATTGCAAACTGTCTGCCCGGTGTTGGTAGTACAACATCTTCTCAACGCATTGCTCGCACTCGGGACTCCGGTAACCGTCGAACAGCACCATGTTTGCTACGAACAGGATGCTGCCGACGAAACTTATTACCGTTATCCAAAAAGAGATATTTGCCCGGATCTGACTCATAAAATATCCGGGTCTTTCACTTTAATGCGGCAATGTGTTTTTTCTGGTTTTGTAAAAACAAAAACCGCATGTGTTCCGCAATATCCCATAAGGAGTGCTTCATAGAAACTTAACTCCGGGAAATAGGTGTAGATCATAGGAACACCGAGCGAGAGCACAAAAAGGGACCAGATTGCCGGAATCAGGTTTTCATACATCCAACGCTGCCAGGTGAACTTTTTGACGCGCTGAACCCGGATACACAGGAACAAAAGAATTCCAAGGAAGGCTACCATCCAGTGCAGCAACCCAACTGATTCGATTAACGATAGAATAGTCATTGTTTTAGGTTTTATGTCAGGCAACCTGCCTGACGTGTTTGTTTTCACTTTCGTAAAGCAGGAAACCGGCGATTGAAAGGATTGCTACTGCGCCTGCCACAGCGGAAACGATGAGGATTTTCCGTTCTTCGTTTGCTATGCGAAGACTTGGATAGGTAAAAGCATAAAGAGCGTTTAGCCGGTTTAACCAACCTTTGATGTAAACAGGTTTGTTCAGCGAGATGTAGAACTGTTGCATGTGCTGAAGCAATTGCTGATGTATTCGCTTTTCACCAATCGCGGTTCGTGCATGCTCCTGGAACAGGTCGCGGATCTTCTTCGCATTCTCAATACTGTATTCCGAAGTCGTTGCACGGAGGTTTGTCCCGTAATTGGCGTTAAAGAACTTAGCCAGCTGTTTGTATGCCCCACCTAAACCTGAACCCCAGGCTAATGAAACAATAACATCCGCGATTGCCTGGGAGCGATATTCATCCAACAGGAACTTATCCCAAAAACTGAGCTTGTAAATTTTCCCCCAGATGTAATCGGGCATCGCAATAAAATTTTCACAGCTTGCTTCATATCCTAATCGGGCGTATGCTTCGAACGTTGCGTAAATAATTCCTTTGTTTGTATGCCACCCAGTTTGGCCCATGTACACGCAGGGAGCAGGGTGAGACGCAGGTCCAATGTCGCGTGGGTCATTTGACAAACCGCCTTCCCACTTCTTTATAAACTCCACCTGGTTCCTATGATCAGCCATTGTTCGCTCAACTTAAATTCAGACAAGTACTATTGCATTCGTGCGCACGTATAAGGCGCGACCGTCAAACGTGCGGAAGCGGGTGTATCCATTGCCCGAAGACACCCAACGGCCAATCAGTGTCCGTGCAGGTACTTCAACACGGATGTTAAAGCCATCGGTAATGATTGCTTTCATGGTTGTGCGAACGTTCTTGCTTGCTGCACCCAAGCCGGATAGCGCCCAGGATGAATCGTAGTTGGCCGGATCACTGTTCTTCACGGTTTCTTTTAATCCCATGCGGCGAAACTCGCTTCGCAACTTTGCTTTGCTGTCCGGCGAAGTTTTGAACGCATCAAGCAACCCGGTCACCAAAGTGTATTTGCGAAACGGCGGTTCATACGGACGCATTTGAAATCCCTGACTGGCGGCACTGTATTCATTCGTGTTTTTCAGTTTCGCGAGCAGCGAGAGGGTAGTGGCAATATTTTTTGCCTTAGCCGCATCGAAAAGCTGATACCCGATTTTGATATTTGGGTCGGTGATCCACGAAGGGAGAACGGATTTAATCACATCCTTAACAATACTGGTGTTCGCTGTTGTGTTGGCAGGAACATTGTTTGTCTTGCTTCCAGCGAAATTTCCGGTTACGTAGTCGGTGTAAGTCGTATTGTCGATTGTGGTTTTCAGTCCCATCTCCGTTAACGCTTTGGTTAACTCGGAACCCCAAACACCATCTGCTCCCCACTTCGGCAGTATGTTCGCTCCGTATTTGTTCATCAGCGCGGTCTGGAGATTCTTTACGTATTCGCCGCGACTCCCATTCTGAATGGGAAAACCAGAAGACACAGGGGCAAATGTCGTTGGCATTGTCACGGAGTAATCAGGAGCCGGCAACTTAGGTGCCTGGCTTGGTGACCCGCTGTCAAATCCTTCACCCTTGCTGTTGCGCGATGCTTCGTCACCACTCCGGGATTTTTTGTACAGCCAGAAACCCAATCCGCTCAAACCGATAAATCCTGCACCAATGCTCACAAGTACAAGCGGACGTTTGTACCAGGGCTTTTTTTCTTCGTTTGCCATTGCCTTATTTTTTTGACTATTGCCTTTAAACTGTAATTCCTTTTTTTGAGAGTTGGTCCCGGAAATCATAATCCCATGAACTAACATCACCGTCTATTTCCTCTGTGATTGATGCCGAATACTTCGACTGGTACGCTGCTTCAAGATCATCCCAGCTTTGCTGGTTTGGTATTTCGCGTATCACCTGTTTGATCGCTTCCAGATCGGTGCCCCACATAAGGCCCCACGTTTCGTAATGGACTGCTGAGTGAACTCGAATTGCCCATGCGTAAGGATCGTAAGTCGGTTGACTGTTTTTGTCTGCACGTTCCGGCTTCACGCGGTAAATGGCCTTCATCTCATCCATCTCCGTGGTCTTGAGGTGCTCCATCAAGTCATCAAACAGCATCACACCATATTGCAGCTTATAATTGTCCTCAACCTTTCGGAAGGTGTATTTATCCGGTATCTCAATAAACACTTCGCGGATCTTCGCTGTGTCAGTACCCGACCAGTTGTTGTTCTCTATGCCCATGCGAATGCTCTGGGCATAGTAGGCCGGAGTACCTGCTTCAAGTGAATGCTTGCCTGCTTGATTGGAAACAACGTTTCTAAGCGCCTTGTATCCGAAATATCCAGCGGTCGCAATTGCAGCACTACCAATAATCCCCCAAAGAACGTATGCCCGAAAATTGCCTGACCCACTGTTTTGCGCCTGACCGTTATTAGGAGGCACCGCCTCAGAGTCAGCTTTACTTTTATGCGCCCGGTAAGCAGTGGCGGCAGTAACTGCCGCTTGTACCATTTTACAGTCTGAGATACTTCCGTGCCAACACCATCATACTCGGTTCGTAAAGCACTATTTGACGGAGCCTGTCAAGCTCTTTCGCGGAGAGTTTTTCCGCCAGCACCTTCAACGACTTTTCTGCCATTGCAACATCGGCTTCACTGGAAGCCTTAATGTCAACTTCAATCTTTCTACTTGCCATCGTCCTGTGATTTTTGAAATGCGATTACGAAAGTTTCTTCAATCAAATCGGGATGTTCGCTAAGGAGTTCCACCAGCTTGCTGACAAGACCCTGTTGTGCCTGGTCGCAGTTCTCGAATAATCCCGTGAAATATTTGTAGTTCTTGTATTCGTCTTCGGAAATTGCAACGTGCATCTGCCCATCCTGCCCACTGGATTGAGCCGATTCATTTGCTTTCTGATCGGTTCCCGAAAGTGGGGACTCTGGTTTTTGCGGTGCAAAACTTCTAACCAGGTCAGCCGCTAGGGTTAGGAAGCTATTCTCCTGAGAAGTTTCGTTTTGCAGTTTCTTCAGTTCGGAATTTTCCTCTTCCAACTTATCGCACTTATCGAGCAACGCATCGTTCAACAACTTGACCTTGCCATGTTCCGTTTGCAGGTTGGAGTAGTCGCGTTCCAGGGTTGCCTGCGCTACCCGTTTTTCAATGTACTGTTGCTGATCTTCATTGTGCCCGCTGCTGTCAATTCCGTTAAGGCTACCATGACCGTCTCCTTTGAAAGCATCCATCACAAAGCATGTCGTTTTTCGGTTACGTGTTTGTCCGATATATTCCGAAACAGAAATGTACTTCGTGGTTGGTCCAATCAGCTCATCAATAGTCGCGAATAAGGTTGCATCGGTGGTCCGTGGAATGACTTCCAACTCATCAATCACCACAGCATAATAGATCGGTTCGCTGATCCGTGCATGATTTTCAAGTCTGACCCGGATAGCTTCCAGTTTTGCATTGTCGTATGGAACCTTGATGAAACTCATGGTCTTATTTTTTTATGTTGTGGTATAACCTGGACCAATAACACATGCTTCGTTGCGCCTGTGTTATTCGATACTTTCACAGATCCGCTATGCTCATGCTGCTGAATGTTAATCGTTGAATCTCCGAGGTCAAACACTCCGCGGTCGGATTCCACTTTGATATTCACTATTTCCGGTTCAATCAGAATCATTAGCTGATTGAATGCTTTGAACGTGATAGTAGCACCATGTTCAATCTGAACCTGTTTGTACCTGGTCACGTAACGTTCACCGAAACCCATTTCCTGCATCCGGCGTGGTATGTAATCAAGTGCAAAGGCGAGGTTCATGGTTGTTTCATTTTTAAGCGCAGATAAATCCGCACGTTATAACTTAACTCATCCTCCTCGACGTCTGCACCTACGCGATCCTCGTAGAAACCATCAATAACCATATTCTGAACAGGCTGGCAGGTGGCAAGCATTTCAAAGTTTGTCTTCCAGGAGAACTGCTGTATTACCAAATGCTGTTCCCCGATCTTTTCCCAAGCCTCAATCCGGTACGAAGCGTGTAAAATCTGTGCGAACATTTTCTCACCGGTGTCCGAGATAAACAGGTGGAGGTAACCGGACTCGCGCTGTATTTTTGGCTGGCCAGTGACATTGACCAGGTGTATATCACACGATGCAGCTATACCGGTTATGCTTTCCGCATTCTCCGGCAAAAGAATCTGAAAGAGGTTTTTCTCAAAACTCCTTGTAATTCTTATCGTGTGGACAATAATCTTTTCCATTACTCAGTGGGTTGAACAGCAAGTGAACTATACACGTATAGGAAAATCTTGTGTGCTTCAAACGCGACTACGTCAGCAAGTCCTGAGTCGGTGTAGATGATTTCCACTTTCCGGTTTCCCGGGTCAATGTTTCCCAGGCGGTAGAAGCGAAGGTTCGGAGGAACATTCAGCCCGCTCATCAGATTCTTTGTTTCGAAATTTTCAGGAAAGAATTCTTCTTCGTTAATCTTTATTGCTTGCGCACCCCGGTAGTATGCAATATCATCGCGGGATGAGCAAATAGCAATCCCGATGATTTTATCTGCATTCTTATCTACTTCGAAACTACCCTTGTGTATTCCACCGTCCGTATCTACATCCAGTGTGAATACCTCCTTGATCATTTTGTTTTGCTTGACTGACATGGTTAAAAATATTTTGAGTTGTTAAGGGAGGCAGCCACGGCTCTCGTGGCTGCCTGTTTCCTTCATAAACGCGTTCGCCCATCCCTACGGTGTGGTGATCGTACCGTTCAACTCCACCATGATGTGCGCGTTGGCTGCAACACCGTCCAGGGTTCCGAGTTCGACCACGAATTCGATCAACTCTTCGTCGCGTATCATGCGCGGGTTGTGCAGTTTCCAGAATCCCAGGTTAACCAACTGGTTATTGTCGGTGACAAAGACCCTGTTGCTTTTTCCTTCGGGTATGATCTGCTTTTTGTTTGCCTTCAGGTAAAATTCTCCATTAGCAATCGCCGGAACAGCTTTGATACTCCCAAAATCAATCGCCTTGATCTTGTCTTCGGTAAGATCCGCTGAGGTTCCAACCAGCATGGTAATCGAGCTCACCAGCAGTACCATTCCTTTCGGAAGTTTACCCTGAGCGATAGATGTTCCGCCGGATACCTTCGCATCGCTTGTTTCAAAGAGCTTAACTGTTTTACTCGTCACGCGTTTCACACCCCGGATGTTGAAATCCGCAAGCCTGATTGATCCTTTAACCAGATCATCCTTGATTCCTTCGGGCAGTTCTTTGAAATGCTTTTCAAATTCAGCTCGTGAACCAATAGATGGCGGCAGGCTTTTTGCAACACGGGCTACGACCTGCGCCTTTTGAACTGCGTTCAAGCCCGACAGGTAGTTCAGAAATCCTCCACCAAGTCCGGCGTCGATTCCAAGCAATTCACCTGCATTGTTGTACTCGCTGAGTACATGCTCCCAATTCTCGTTCATTTGAACTTCGTTTTAGGGAGTTACATCCGGACTGCGTCACTCGTGGACGAGTCTTATAGTGGATGCTTGCCTGTCTGCAATTTTCAGGACAGGTACTTTCATTTTTCAGATGATGTGCGGCAAATGTTCCAGTTCTTCCACACCACTCATCCCGGCCCCGTTATCGGGTGAACTTTGTCGCGCCTGGTATTCGACACCTTCGGACATGATCTGCTGATCAAACTCGGTCAGCGCATCAAGCGTAGCTTTGCCAACATGCGCATCGAGTCCGCTGACCGTATCGCTTTCCGTAGTTGTGTCGGTTGAAACCGAAGTTTTCTTCAACTTGTTGATGAAGAATTTTTCCTTCAGCATTTCTACATAATCCTTCATGCGATCTTTTCCGGCTTCCATTTCAGCCTTGAGATCAAACTTGGGATTGCTGGTCCGGTGAGCTTCTGCCTTGAAGGGGTCGAACGGAGACGCAATACAACCGATACCCATTGCAGTCAGCCAACGATGACCGGTAGCATGACCAGTCGCACTGAGGGCAATTCCGGTTGGTACCGCGAATGACCCCAGGAATGCTCCACCGCCGCCGCCTACTACACCTGCGAGAACATCAATAATGACGCTTGCAGTAACTTCCGTCCAGTCTTTTTTCTTTGGACTTTGTACGGCCTGTTTCCACGTTTCCTTGCCGACCAGCTTTTTGATATGTGCCATTTTGTTTTTAGTTTTTGCACTTGTTCTGTTTGGGTTCAAAGCCGCTACTTCATCCGGCTCAACCTTAGTTCCCGCAGGATTTTTTCATTGCGGTGTTCCTTTCGCCTTCCATCTCCGATCACCCTTGTCTTTCCCTTGGCCCCCCGTGGAATACCATTCGTGGTTTCTGCGCGGCGGCCTCCGTTACGACCCTTGTTCTTGCCAGAGTATTTGCGATATGCCCACAAGCCTCCGAGTGCCGCTAAGCATACACCGGAAATAATGAGCGGTGTTTTGTTTTTGATCGCCCATGCTTTTGCCTTATCCGTCCAGCTCTCTCCTGGTTCTCCCGGTGGAGCATCGGTGGGCGGTGATTCACCACTGTCCGCAGCGTTTTCGTTTGAAGACGTTTCATCGTCTGTACTGCGTTCATCGGAAGGTTCTTCATATACACCACCGTCACCAGCTTGTTGATCCAGTTGCTCAAAGCCAGGATCGGCTCCTGGTTCACCTTTGTCAAACAATGACCCGATGTTTTTCAAGATGCCTGCAATTGTAGCAAGTACACCGCTGGCTGTTGCTACGGCGACTCCTGTTGCGACAACCCCTAAGCCGTTCAGTTCGGGTTCGTGTGCGGGAAATTCGTCAGCGAAAATCTGCTCGCCGATAATTTCACGTACTGCGCTTGACCCGGTGTAACCCAATCCAGAGAGGGAATAGCCCGAAAGTGCGACAGCTTTGTCCTGGTTACCCTTACCCGTGAGAATAGCTTCTTTCAGGTTTTCAGGTTTGCCACCTGCGCCGAAGAAAATCTTCTCCAGGCGTTCGCGCGTCTGTTTGTACCGCGCGAAACGCTTCATGTTTAATCCGCGTTTCTGTGCTTCCGAATCACTCAGGTAAGCATAACGAAGCTGTCCCGCGACTCCAAAGGTGTTCAACTTCATAGCGGTCAACACGCCGAGCCTTAGGGCCACAGTAGCCGGGTTTACGCGATTGATTACGTGCAAGCCCTTGCTGATCACAGGCCCGGCTTTTTTGACTGTGGCTTTTACGTTCTGTGCAGTGTTCTTCACAGTTGTTTTGATATTCTGCGCGGTTGTCTGCACTTTCTCCTTCACCTTGTTCACGAACGTTTTAAGTGAGCCAACACCATCATCCATCCCAGGGAGCTGGCACGAGAGAAGATCTTCCGCATCGACGCTCATCCCTCCATTACGCGCAATTACTTCCGGGTCGATTCCGTCCAAAAATTCCAAGTCCATGTTTACGTCTATTATTTTTATGTAAGGGTGCTCACGGTTGAAATTTGGTAGCACCGCGTCAATGGTGGTTCTCCTTCCCTTAGAAGGAACTACCACATACACGTGACCAAAACTCCCGTCGACCTTGTCGTATGATGCTATTCTGAAAGTGTGCGGAATACGTAAAACAGACAGCACACAGCTTGTGAAAAAACTAAAACAGTCGCAGTCTCCAATTCGGTCGCTCCATAATCTGCGAACGCTGCGCACTTGTTCCTTTCCGGTTTGATCGGCTTTATAGGCGATATGGTCCGTGAGAAATTTCCAGATGTTGTAGCAGGTCTTCTCGATTCTTCCGTCGATGTCACGCAGACTGGCTGCAATCCTTTTCGCCTGGTGCTTGTATTCTTTCACCTTACCGGGAAGCATTTCGATTGTGTCCTGCAGCTTTGCGCCCTTCTTTATTGTTTCGTTGATTCCTGATGCAGGGTCAAACAAACAATCGTATGTTTCGCCGTTTTCTCTTATGCCTCGATCCTTGCGTTCCATGACGTTAGAGATTAATTGTTTGTTCGTAAGGAACACTGACGATCTGGTTGGCTATTTCCACCGGTACAATCGTGCGAACCAGAATAGGAGCGGCACCGGTTTGGGTTCTGAGGATAGTAAACAGATCAATGGCGAGGGCAGGAAGTGAGAACATGCTGACTTCAACAGCAATGTCCTTGAGCATCATTTGTTCGTACGGTTTGAGTTGATAACCCTCATCCTCAACAACTGAAGTGCCAATAGGCTGCTTCTTGTATTCGAGCGTAACAAACGGGTGTTTGAATTTATAGCCCTGCTTGGTTGGATTCTTCACCGCAGCCTTAACGATGATCGTCATTTTGCTAAAGGTGAGTTTGTGTAAGCGAGCCGTAGTTGTTACGACGAGTTTATCCCCATCCTGCTTCCAGCCGATTGCCTTACCAATAAGCAATGCTGCACCAAAGCCGAGCGCAAGTTCCAGGATCATTGTTTCGCTCCTTCCAATTTTCCACAACGGTTGCCAAGTCTTCGAACTTCGCGATATAAGTAATTGACCTGTTTATCAATCGTTGAATCAAAACTCTTTGAATTAGTAACGTGGCTATTGTGTTCCGTGTAAAGATTGTTTACCCGCTCCACCATCTGCTTGAAGTCCTTGTGCAGGTCTTTCAGAAAGTACCCGATGATGAGAAACATGATACTCAGAAAAGAGAGTAGCACACTGTTAATTATTAAAAGAATCTCCGCCTTATCCATCTCCACTTTCTCCTTTCAATTCCTTCAATCATCTACAGTGTGCCACCATTCAATCTCACCCCAGCTTACTAGCTTGGTTACTCCTCAGTACTAATGAACCAGGAAGTATTTTTTGCAAATCCCATTTTTCAAATTGTACCATGCCAACGTTCCATCTGCTCCCAATCTACTTGATTAATGTACTCTGTCATGTTGTCAAACATTCTCCAGTTTCCGAATGCGTTTATGATTACTATACTTCCCGTTGTCGTGACCTTCGCTTTGTTAATTAACAATTGTGAACGATCCCCAAAAGGTTTTTTAAATGTAATCATGCTACCTCGTTTCATCAGGAACTCCTCCTTCTCCTTCCTCGTTCCGTACAGTTTTTTTCTTTTTGTAACGGACTTCTTCTTCTTCTTCTTCGCCATGCTTCGTTACGCTTTTGTATTACAAAATTCGAGAGTCTACAACGGACCTATATCCAAAGTCTCCGATAGCTTCCGCTTTTATCCGGTTTTCTCCGGTAAATCGGGATGAGATTCTTTGCCACGAAGGAATCTCCATATTTCAGCAAAGTCCAAGCCCATGTATTTGCAGTACTCTGAAATAGTCAGCTTACGTTTCGCTATGCGTTTGTCAACGATTGGTTGCTTGGAGTTCTTGCAAAGCGATAAACGGATATAAGCGTGTTCCTTCCTTGCGGTGTCGTAGTTAGCTATGCCGCTTAGAACCATCAAATCCTTGACTGATAAAAAAAGACCCGAGTTCATAATCGCCTCCTGTTATAATGGTTTCAATGCTGTTCCGTATTTGAAATAGTTGGTGAGGAACTTCTGATCGAAGCCAAACTTCTTTTTGTTCAGAAGACAGAGTAAGGAGTCGATTAACCCTTCCTTTTCGCGCACGTACAAAAAGCGCATTAGCTTAACGTGAGGCTGAAAGTCCAACTTGCTGATCAATTTTTCCGTTGTCCACTTGTTGAACTTATTCAGTTTCTCACCGAAGATCAGTTCGTTTAGTTCCTTGATTGATTGCTCGGATAAAGTGCGAATGATCTTCTTAGCCTTAACAAACGTGATGTATTCACTCATCTTCACCCCACTGTAGGGATTAATCCCTTCTGATACCCGGAAGCGATTGTACGCATCCGGTATATCCAACACATTGCTTCCCATAACTCACGATTTTAGTTTTGTTTTCTTTGACCTGTTCTCCAAATACTCCTTGATGGACCTCCAGGTGATCCGGTATGTGCCTTTGCCACTAACCGCGTACACTGCTGCAAGTATTTTTTTGCGCACCATCTTTCGGATAGTCTTTGGATGGAAACCGATCAGCTTCGCTGTTTCCTCAGCGGTATAGGCTTTGAGTTCCTGCTCATTGTTGCGGAGATCTTCCACCTCTTTGCGCAGTGCCCGTACTTCTTCGAATAATTTCTTGAATGCTTCCTCAACATCGGAAGTCTTAACAATCGCAAACCCTTCCATCCTTCAGCGGTATTTGCATGTAATACGCCAAAATGTTGTTGGCAGGTGTGGTAATTTCAGCCGTGGAGTGGGTGGGTACGGCCATAGTTGGCGAGGAAATAACCACATTTCAAAGGGTCACACAACGGAAAGTGCAGTGTAATTTATTCGGTTGGGTGAAAATCTATTGCTCGTAATGAAACGTAACCTGCCGGAATCCGGCAGAACGCGGCGGAGCTTGGAAATTCGTAGGCTAGCAGTGTAATAAAACAAAAGGGCGCAGCGTTCTTAAATAGAACATTGCGCCCCGAGAATGTTGACAGCGGTCACTGTCTAATCTTTATTGGGAATGTGGCGACGACTCAGGCTTTCGTTCAGGTACTGAATGAAGTGAATTACTGATTGTTCCTGGATCAGCCACATGCGTTTGCCAGACTCGTATGTACCCCAGAGTACATGATGAGAAGCTAACTTGTTGATCGTGGTTTCGTCGAATGAGAAATCATTGCGCAAGGCAGGGTAACGGCTCAAAACCTCATGCGCTGTTAAATAGGTTTCCCTGCTGTCCTTCGACATACTATGGCGTTTTTCCCGAACACCCGCTTCTATATATCAGCAGATGCCCAACCCGGATGGGTAGGGCAAAGAAGGGGTTATGCTTGTATAACGCAAAATTGGGCGAAAAGATTGCTGATAGTTGTTAAATGGGAGCAAATGGTACGGTAAACCACCAGTTAGATTTCATATCTGGCTTGCTTACGATTACAAAGCAGTGTTTTTGCTGGTGTAATTGCTCAGGTCCGCTTGCTGAGCTAATCTTTGCTTATATGCCCAATAAAGTTCATTAGGCCCATCGTCACCAAATAAATTGATTCAGCCTCCCATCTTTTGAAATCTCTTTTTAATCCAGAGTGGTGCGTCTTCCCTGCGAGAGCGGCGGTGTTTTTTTCCACATTGTCAATCCATTCAAATGTATGTTGGTCCACTGCCTTTAACCATTGAAATGCAGTTTCCGAATCTCCCAATTCCTTGATTTTTTTTAGATTTCGTTTTAATGAGTCAAGTGTGTGACGACAATGCGCAACACACTTATTATAATCGGGCTTATTGAAGTATTCTGTTGCCAATTCAAACTCAGTGATAATGTCGCTGTAAGCCTCATTTAGCTTGTCGTGAAGCAAGGGAATTTCAAAGAGCTTGAACGTGCGATACCCCAGTTTCGGCAATATTTTTTCAACCCATTCTGAACGGGGTACATTAAATTGAAGAGGGTGTGCGTATTCATTTTGAACGAGAATCTCTGGACGTTGAGATTTTGTTAATAGAGTTGTTTGAGTGTGTATTTCAACTATAAATCCAACGGCACCTGTCCTGTTCTTTTCAATCAAATGAATAGCTTTTTCGGAAATAGGGAAATGGAACCAAACTCCTTGTTTATATTCATCCCTGTGAACATGTATGCCCACCGGGAGATTCACTTCTGAAAGCTGGATGCTTGGATTATATAACCTTAGTACCGCTCTGATACCACTCAAGTTAAAAGAATGAATATCATTCGGAATTCTAAAAGTGAATTCAATAAACAATTTCAAAAATGAATTCAATGCGTCATGTCCACCTTCAAAGTGTTCAGGAGAAAAACGAGCCTCCTGTAATTTTGACATCACTGTAAAATTCGTTTGGGTCATAACTATTTATTCTTGGGTTTTCTTCTCTTAGGCGGTAAGATTTCAGTAGAAACTTCGAAATGCTCAAACAGTTCTTTTCGTAAATCAGAAGACATTAGAATTCTCAACGCTCGTTGAATTTGCTCTTCGGTTTCCTGAGCTATGTGGATGAAGTTCTTAACGGAGTTCGAACTATAACCATATTCCCCACTTTTTCTCTTGTCTTGTGGATCGATTACTTTAATCTGATAAAACACCCCACGACTGTTCATTCTTTTTAGTTCCTCAACAGTTAAAGTGCCCTTGTGGAACTTATTGAAAAAACCCTTCAAAAAATTGTCCGTACCTGAAGCTTTGAAAACTGGCTCAGACAAATTTCTTTCGTTGCCCTTGCCATCAACTTTAATAATTGAATTGCCGTTCTTTATGTAAATCTTTTCCTCACCCCAAGAAACTTCGATTGGGTATGGAAGGTTAATTGAGTTTCCTGAATACGGAGGAGTGGAGAGCGTAATATTGTATTCGCGACCTTTCACAAAATTAACGGCCTGCATAAGTTTTGTTTCTTTAATCCATTTGTCGCTGAGTTTCTTTCCCCTTTCATCAATGATTTGAGTGAAGCAATAAACATAATAATCAGGAGCGCCATCGCTGCCGCTGTCTTGAAATTTTCGCACTACGAATGTTGCTTTAATTTTCATGATCCTAACAGTAGTGTTGTAAATTGCTACTTTAAACAGCACAGTTCTTTTTACAATCTCCGGTTTATGAAAAGATTGGCAGGATCGAAACAATTGCAAAGGTTGTTTGAATTGTCGTTTCCCTCCAAGAGAGACTACCACAGGGAAGGCTTTCTTCGTTATTTGCCCGTATGTTATTCTTCTTTTAAATTGTGGGTTGGTGATCAAATTGTAGGCAACCCCAACTCTTTCAAAAAACCATTATGCATATCTGTGCTTGTTTTTATGCTTTTATTTACTTCAGTCATTCTTGAGTTTACTTCTTTCAAGTCAATTTGTATTTCGTCGAGAGATGTGCTTACATACCTTGAAATATTCAAGTTATAGCCATTCTTTTTGATTTCTTCCATAGAAACCCTGCGTGCATATCTTACAATATTTTTCGGTCGGAATTGATAGGTTTCAATAATTTTTTGAATGTCGTTTGCTTCTCCATTTTCTCCTTCCCTCAAGGTGTTTTGTCTTTTTCCTGGTTTGTAATGCTCGCTGGCATTGATGAACAAGACGTCATCCTGCTTTTTACATTTTTTTAAAACCAGAATACAAACGGGAATACCTGTCGAGTAGAACAAATTGGAAGGTAACCCTATGACCGTGTCAATGTGATTGTCTTTTAAAAGTTTTGTACGAATTTTTTCTTCTGCACCGCCGCGGAATAAAACTCCGTGTGGTAAAATGATGGCCATTGTTCCTTCCTTGCCTAGGAAGTGAAAACCGTGTAATAGAAACGCAAAGTCGGCAGCTGACTTGGGTGCTAAACCATAACTCTTAAAACGAAAATCTTCTGCTAGGATGTCATTGGGTTCCCATTTCAAACTAAAAGGCGGATTGGCTACAATTGCATCAAATTCCATTTTTTTGCTCGGATTCCTTTCATTGAGCAATGGCCAATGATTTTCTAAAGTATCACCGTGAAATATCTCAAATTCGGTGTCTTTCATCCCGTGCAACAACATGTTCATTCGGGCAAGGTTATAAGTAGTAATATTTTTTTCTTGTCCGTATATTTTTCCGATACTGCCTTTGTTGTCCTTGATTCGCTTTCTTACATTCAACAACAATGAGCCCGAGCCACATGCAAAATCAAATACCTTATTCAGCTTCTTTTTCTTACCTGTCTTAGGTTCCTGACTATCTAAGGTTACAATCTCAGAGAGGATCGTAGAGATCTGTTGTGGCGTATAAAATTCACCCGCACTTTTACCCGAACCTGCTGCAAACTCACCTATTAAATATTCATAAGCATCACCAAGCGTATCTGAATCGGCCGAGAATTCGGCTATACCTTCTGCGATTTTTTGGATAATGGTGCAGAGTTTTTTGTTTCTATCTCTTGGCGTTTTTCCTAATTTTTCAGAATTCAAATTTATTTCAGAAAACAATCCTTGAAAGGTGCTTTCAAACGAATCATTTTCAATGTATCGAAATCCCTTTTGGAGCGTTTCTAACAATTCATCGTTTTGGGTACGAGCTAGCTCAATAATGTTACCCCACAAATGTGTTGGCTTAATCACATAATGAACTTTTCTACGCATTTGCTTTTCAAAATCAGCCACATCTACCTTGTTTTCTTTATACCAAATTTCCAAAGGTGTTTTAACCTTGAGTTTAGCCATAACATCTTTTGGAGTATCATCCGGATAATCTTTCCCTAATTCTTTTTTTGCAGCTTCTTCATAATTGAAAGATAGATACCGCAAGAATAAAAACGAAAGCATATAATCACGGAAATCATCCGGATTCATAGCGCCTCTTAAAGTGTCTGCTATATCCCAAAGAGTTTTACCTAATTGTTGCTGTTCTTTATTTGTCATTTTGTTTAATAGATAAAACGATACTTGTTTTGAATTTTCCGAAAAACATCTTTAAAAACTACTTCATCTGCTTCAGCCATTTTATTGAATTGTAAGCGATAGGCGTTTTTGTGTGATAAAGAATTTATTATTTCTCCAACTTCTTTAACTTTTTCAATTTGTATTTGTTCAAGTACATAGTTCATTCGACCTACTCCAAGAAAGGAAGAAATATTTTCAAGTAGTTGCCTTAATAAAACAAAGTGATAAGCAAACAACTCTGTGTTGATAGCAGTATCAAGTGTCTGCATTAAGTGAAGATGGAATAGGAAAACTTCATTGTTGAGACTGTTTAAAGTTAAATTGCTCTCTTGTGATGTAAGGATAAACGGTTTTGTAATATCCTTATATCTTCCACTTTTTTCTCCTTTCTTCAACTTGTCAAACAGAATAGAGAACAGGCCAATGTGGTGAGTAGTAATAATTATTCGTTTCTTGAGATAATGTTCTTCGATTAGTTCAAAAATTGATTCCGCGGTAATAAAAATATTGTGTTCATCTAAACTTGAAACAGGGTCATCAATAAAAAAGTGTGCATCCTGACTACTTGCCCATTCATCAACTTCAAATAATGCTAAGAAAAAACACCACACAAATATTCTTTCTTCACCTCTTGATATTTTGATGGGCGTTTGATTTTCATCGTCAATGAAAAAAGTAACGGATTCGATACCCCTTTCGGAATTTTCATGAAAGTTGAAACGATACTTGTATTTGGGATTATACATAGTCAACATTTCTTCAATGTCTTGTTCGTCAATGAATGAATGAAATTGGCTCAAATTGCTTTCTAAAACATTTAAACGAATGTTAGCATTATTGTTTTCCTCATCATTCTCCCAAATAAATAAATCTTCGCTGAAAGCATTGTAGTAAACCCCAATGTGTTTCCCTTCGTTTTCTTTTTTTGTAAAGTTCTTGTACGCTACCGACAAACGTGTTTTCCCAGTAGCATTGAAAGCATAAATCAGTATGATGTTTTCCTGATTCTCAAAAAGTTGTTTTGCTATTTCCAGTTCATTCATTTTCTATCCAATTATTTTTGGAAACAAACCCTGCATTAATCCTTTTTTATGCAACTTCAATTGTTCTATTTTCTCTGTATGTTCTCTGATTAAAGTATCTAATGATGAAAGGCAGGAAGCAATTTTTTGTTGTTCTTTTGGGTTTTTAGGTAACGGAATTGGAATAATTTCAATTAAACCACCACTTAAGTTTTCTTGACCACCACTGTTACTCATTTTCCTTATTTCATCATAATTAGCAGCTAAGTATTGAAACACAAAATCTGTATTGTATTTGTCCTTGAGTATAATAGCTGCACAGGCCTGATTTGTAGCAGCTTCAATTCCAAGAATTGCTACTTTTCCTCTTGTTTTACCTTGCCCGTACATTGCCATTAATATTGTATTCTTGGGGAAAATTTTGGCGGAAGAATTTTGAAGTCCAATTTCTGTGATATATTCATTTGCTTCATTGATAGTATTAAAATCAACGAGTGTCGTGCTAATCCAAGGAATATCCCCATTCCAAAATTCACTGTTGGAGCGATTTGGTGTGCCTCCTGAAGTTATTTTTCCAATTTCAACCAACTTCTTCTTCTCCCAATCTCCATCTTTCTTAAACTCCTTAAACCGAAACTTAGGTGCTTTTTCGCCTTCTTCCGGAAAAAGATTTTGCATCAAGCCTTTTTTGTGGTTTTTGAGTAGTTCCAACTTTTGGATATGATCTGCAATTACTTCATCTATAGAAGAAAGGCAGGAAGCAATTTTTTGTTGTTCATGAGGGTTATCAGGAACAGGAACTGGTATTTCTTTTAGTTTACCAAGTGTTAGTTTAGGTGGCGCTGCACCTGTAATGTAGGGATGCAAATCCAGCTTTACTAAATAGCTTTCAAGTAATTTATCATTGACAAGTTTTGGTTTTAAAACGTGAGCGTGATTATTTACCCAATATTTTCCTTTAACCAAAAATGCAGTATTCTCATAAGCACCCCATTTTGCACCATCCTCACCGACAAGCAAAAGCTTTTCATCGAAAATATAATCGTCAATAAAATCTATAATCCCACTTGCACCGTAATAAGGATAAGGGCCTTTATTTCTTTCTGTACTTGAAATAGGTTTGCGTACATTATTTAAAATATCGCATACATCATTTATGGATTTTATTTTCCACCCTCCTTCTTTTAAAAATTCAGGAAAACGCAATTTGGGTATTGTTTTTCTCTCCTTACTCATATGCGGCTAGTCCTGATATTTCACGCCCTTGGGCAAACTTATTTAATTGCGGTACTAAGTCTTTCATAAGAGCTTCTTCAATTTTGCTGCGTTCTTTCCAACTCAAACCTAATGGCTCTAACAGGTCTGTTAGATTTTCTCCGTCAAAAATCATTCGGCTCATTATTTGTTCAACAAAGGTTTTTAGGTCTGCGGTTTGCAAGCCGTGTTTGTGAGCAATATCAGCTAGTTCTTTGTTGTATTTGTCATATTTAAAGGTGTCGTACCCTCTCTGTAGCGTTTCTACATCTTTTCCGCTGTTCCAATCCAAACTATTGATATACTCTGTTAAATCTTCCTGCTCGTCCATCATGTTAGCATTGGAACTCATCAAGCTAATTACTTGTGCCTTGGTCATTTTTTGCTTCGCCGGCTTCTTTTGCGTACTGTCGGCAATCAGGTTCATGATGTAGTCGTAATCAATCACGGTAGAAGCAAAAAGTACAAATTCAAAATCCAGTTGCTGTATTTCTGGCGTTGCATTTTCACCATCTCTCTGTTGTATTTCTCGTAACTGCTTCGCTGTTTCTATATAGGAACTTCTGAACGCCAGTAAGGTTTCCTTTGGTAAAATGGCTTCAATTTTTGCATTTTGTTCTTCGTCTAAGTCAGTGTATTGGTCTAATTGCGTTTTGAGCCGTTGCACTTCTTTAAAGTTTTTTACAAAAGCAATTCTTGCAGCCTCGCCTTTCAGATTGTACACTTCTTGCGGTTCTTTTACCAAATTATGTTCCTGCATGAAGTCACCCAAAGCTGCTACCGCTTTTTTGTACTTTTCAATTACTGTAGGCGCTGGATCAACTAACCAAATTTCTTTGGCTCGTCCCTTATCTTCGCCTGAGAAAAGGGCGATGGCTTGGTTCACGGCTTCTTGTTGCGAACGGAATTCTAAAATATTTCCGTAAGGTTTGGTGTCGTTTAGTACTCGGTTGGTTCGTGAAAATGCCTGAATTAAGCCGTGATATTTCAGATTTTTGTCCACGTATAAAGTGTTCAAATATTTTGAATCAAAACCTGTTAGCAACATATCTACCACTATGGTAATGTCAATTTTGCTTTTGTGCGGATAATCTTTGTTGCTGTATTTATGGTCTTTGATACGTCTTTGCACATCCTGGTAATACAAATCAAATTCGTTGATAGAATGATTAGTACTATATTGCTGATTGTAGTCTGAGATAATTTCTATTAATGCTTTTTTCTTTTCTTCAGGATTAGTTTGATTGTCTATTTTTTCTTGTAGTAAATCCTCTTGCAATTGTTTTACATCAGCAGCATTCTTTTGACTTTGCTGATCGCCATCTTTAGCAATTAATTGAGAAGGAGGAGAAAATACACATGCAATGTTTAAAGGAACATAATCATGATTTTTTGCTTGCTTTTTTCTTTGAGTTTCCTTGAACAACTTATAATACTCATTGGCGTTGTTGATAGAAGCTGTTGCCAGAACCGCATTGAATCTTCTTGAATTGGTCGCTGCATCGTGTTTGTCCAAAATCGCTTCAACTACTGCTTGTTGTGCAGTTGGTTCATCGGGTTTCGGGTTTTTATTTCCTTTACCTCTGAAATAGTCAATATGAAAACGCAATACATTTTTATCGTCTATTGCATGTGTAATAGTGTAGGCATGTAGTTCTTTCTCAAATATGTCTTTTGTTTCTTTGTGCTTAGCTTCTTCGCCTTCTCGTACAATATAAGTGGCATTTTTTTCAAAAATTGGAGTGCCTGTAAAACCGAATAATTGAGCATTCGGAAAAAACTCTTTAATCGCTTTGTGATTGTCGCCAAACTGCGAACGGTGACACTCATCAAAGATGAAAACCATTCGCTTTTTGCTCAATGGTTCTAATCGTTCTTTATAGTTTTTCTTGTAAGTGCCATCCAATGCCAAACCCAATTTTTGAATCGTGGTAACAATAACCTTGTCTGCATAATCAGTAGAAAGTAAACGCCTTACTAACGTTTCGGTATTTGTGTTTTCTTCCACACTGCCTTCCTGAAATTTATTGAACTCCTCACGAGTTTGTCTGTCAAGGTCTTTACGGTCAACTACAAATAAACATTTTTCAATGTCGGAGTTATCTTTCAGCAGGGTAGAAGCTTTGAAAGAAGTAAGTGTTTTCCCACTCCCTGTTGTATGCCAGATGTAACCGTTTCCTCTGTTTTGTTGAATGCAATCCACAATGGCTTTTACCGCATAAACCTGATAGGGTCGCATTACGAGCAATTTCTGCTCGCTTTCCACAAGCACCATATACTTGCTGATCATTTCCCCAAGCGTGCACTTTGCTAGAAATTGATTGACGAAATCAAAAAGGTTATTGATTTTTTTGTTATTGATATCGGCTAATTCATAAACTGGTAGGAATTGTTCGTCTGCGTTGAATGCAAAGTGTTGGTTCTTATTGTTAGCGAAATAGAGAGTTCTTCCGCCATTACTCACAATAAATAACTGCATAAAGCAAAGCAGCGAATTTCCATAACCATTTCCCTGCTCATTTTTATAATCTACAATCTGCTGCATTGCTTTGCGATGCGAGATGTCACCCTTTTTCAATTCTATTTGCACCGCCGGCAATCCGTTAATCAGCAAAATGATGTCGTAGCGTTGATGGCTGTTCTCAGTATTGATGCGTAGTTGATTAATTACTTCAAAGTCGTTTTTACACCAATCTTTGTTATTGACCAAAGTGTAATGCAATGGCGTTCCGTCCTCACGCTGGAAGTATTGTTTATCACGCAATAATTTTGAAGCAGCAAATACATCAGGGTTGATAATTTCTTCCCTAAGCCTTAAGAATTCATTTTCTGACAGACGAACACGATTGAGTGCTTCAAATTTGTCTTTGAAATTTTGCTCAAGCGATTTTCTATCCACTATGTCAGGTCGATAGCTATACTTCAGCTCCCTTAGTTGCTCGATTAAGTTCTCTTCTAGTTGGTTTTCTTTACTCATTCGAATTTACTTCTCGTTCAAGCCAAGTGGGTAAGCGTTTGCCTTGAAGCCTGATTTCACTTCGTTTAAAACAATGCCTAAAAAGGCATTGTTGATTTTTTAAGTCAAAGGATGCGGAAAGTTTCAAGGAAGCCCTAGTATACGCGACAATAAGGCTAAATTAGCAATAAATGAAGGTTATGCTTGGTGATAGGTTGGTTATTTATCCTGCTCATCCATTAACCACTGGATTTCCGTGAGTTTACTACTCGCAAGGTTTAAGCGGACAGGCGCGAACGAATGTCGATTGAATTTGTTGCAAAGATTTTTTCTGTATTAAGTATCTACATTTTGTAAAGGTGATTATGATGAAGGAACTAAAGTAGTGGGTGAACTGAATTATGTCACTGAAGGGATTGTCCATTTTGACAAAATTAAATTAACGGTTGGGAATTTATTGGTAATGTTCTACCTTAGACAAACAAGTTCTACCATTGTTCTACCACCTTTGGAAATATCTCTCAAAGGGGCTGGAATTCAAGTCAATAGAGTCGAGGGTTCAAGTTCCTCCCTCACCGCAACGAAAAATGCCGCCAGCGAAGCGGCATTTTTTATTTGGGGGATACCGCATCAAGCGCAGCTTGAATGCGGTATCCCCCAAATAAAAAATGGGAGCGATCGAAGATCGCGCCGGCATTTTTCGTTGCAGGGCCGCCCCGTCCGGGATCAGCGGAACTAATCCCCATACCGTCCCAATAAAAAATGTAGGATCGCGAAGCGATACGGTGGTACTTTTTGTTGCAAGGCCACACTAACGGGATCATGCTGAAAGCCCGACAAACTCTATACCATCGTGCACGAAGTATTTTTTTGCAAAAAAAATGGACCGCAATGCACGATCCATTTTTTATGTTCCGATCCGGGAAGATCATTCTTTCACTATGCGCACTGTTTCCATCCGTTCACCGGTTGCGCGCAGCAGGTAAACGCCCGCTGGTAATCCTTTGAGTGAAATAGTTACCTGCGATTGTCCGTTTGCCGGCTGAACGAGCACGACGCGACCCGTAACATCGAGTAGC
>Ga0193752_1000326_pt1 | contig 49357 bp, 47 predicted proteins | sample H1c1metaG_FD_144924 | JGI IMG/M metagenome (GOLD analysis project Ga0193752, IMG submission 144924) | Soil microbial communities from a riparian zone of the East river system, Colorado, United States - H1c1 | ecosystem: Environmental > Terrestrial > Soil > Riparian zone | place: USA: East River...
GTGAACGCGGTCAACGCGGGGCAGAACATCGCGCTCTACCCGGAGGGCGGCTGCAAGGGGCGGCGCCTGTACCACGAGTTTCTGAGCGGGGCGTTCGAGGTATCGATCCGCACCGGCGTGCCGATCCTGCCGGTGTTCCTGCACTACGAGGCGCAGGACGACTTCGAATGGCAGGGACAGACCCTGCCGGAGAAGATCCGCGACATGCTGTTCACGGCGAACAACCGCGCCAACTACTACGTGTTCGACCCGCTCGAGCCGAAGGACTTCGCCGACAAGTACGCGATGAAGGCCGCGGCGTACGAGAAGTACGTCGAGTGGAACAGGAAATACCTGGAGTAATGGACGTCTATCAGGCGCCGGAGTGTCAGGTCGTCCTCGAAGCGCGCGCCGAGCAGCCGCTGCGCCTGCGGGCGGGCGAGGCGCGCGAGGTCAGGCTGCACTTCGGCCGCATCGCCGAGTACCCGTGGCTCTCCTCGCTCGTCGCGCGGCAGGCGTCGAGCTCGCGCGTGTGGGACCCGGTCGGGGGCCGCCCGCGCGGCGAGTCGGCCGAGAGCTACCTCGCGAACACATTGCGCAGCGTCCCGGAATTCACCGCGCTCTTCGACCGCTGGTCCGTCGTCTCGGTGTCGGCGGAGAAGGTGCTGCTCAAGCCCGCCGCCGAGCTGCCTCTTGCCGCCGGCGCGCCGCTGCCGCCCGGCTCGCGTCTGCCTTACGACGCGCTGCTGATCGTCGGGCTCCAGCGTTGAGGATCTACGGCGTCGACTTCACCTGCGCTCCGCGCAGGGCGAAGCCGATTACCGCGGCCGTTGGTTCTCTTCAGGGAAGCGCGCTTCATGTCGAAGAAATCGAGAGGCTGGAAACCTTCCTGGAATTCGAGGCGTTCCTGCAGCGTCCCGGGCCGTGGACCGGCGGCTTCGATTTTCCGTTCAGCCTGCCGCGCGAGCTGGTGCGCGATCTGGGCTGGCCGCCGCGCTGGAAGGCGCTGGTGGCGCATTGCGCGCGGCTTGACCGCCGGGAACTGCGCCGCGCGCTGGATGCGTATCGCGCGACGCGGCCGGTCGGGAGCAAGTACGCACACCGCGCGACCGACTATCCCGCCGGATCGTCGAGCCCGATGAAGCTCGTCAATCCGCCGGTCGCGCTCATGTTCCACGAGGGCGCGCGGCGCCTGCTCGCCGCGGGGGTGCACCTGCCGGCGCTTGCAGACGGCGATCGCAAGCGCGTCGCCCTCGAGGCCTATCCCGGCCTGCTGGTGCGCAAGCAGCTCGGCATGCGGGATTCCTACAAGAGCGACACCCGCGCCGAGCACACCGCGGCGCGCAAGGCGGTCCGCAAGCGGATCGTGGATGCGCTCTGTGCCGGCCGGCCGCTGGGCATCAGGCTGCGCATCGAGAAAAAGCGTGCCCTGATCGAGGACGGCTCGGGCGACCTTCTCGATGCCGCGATCTGCGCGGTGCAGGCGGCGTGGGCCGCGCGGCGCGCCCGCTACGGCCTGCCGGAAAAGATCCCGCCCGGCGAAGGCTGGATCGTCTCGGCCTAGGCCGGGGGTTTCTTCGCCGGGTCGCCCTTCTCGACCGGCACCAGCTCGTAGCCCTTCGCGCGCATGCAGAAGTCGGTCAGGCGCGCTTCCTCGAAGAAGGGATCGCCGCCGAAGGGATACGGGCCGTAGGGCCAGCCGATGAAGCGCCGGCCGCCGGCGTCGCGCATGGTGAACGGCCCGAACGGGCGGTACGCCCAGGCGCGGTACTGCGCCTCGCGCCAGGCGTGCTGGCGGCAGGTCGAGGCGTCCTGCTCGAGCGCCTCGGGCGCAGGCACGGCGCCGTCGCGCATCCACTGCATCGGCGTGCAGGCGGTGAGCGCGAGGACCGCAACCGGGAGGAGCAAGGTTCGCATCGTTGGGTTGGACCGCTAAAATCGGCGCCATGTTCACGGTATATGGCATGGCCAGCTCCGGCAACTGCTACAAGGTGAAGCTCGCGCTCGAGCAGCTCGCCCTGCCCTACCGCTGGGTCGAGATCGACTCGAGCCGCGGCGGGACCCGCACCGCCGATTTCCTGTCGATGAACCCGAACGGCAAGGTGCCGATCCTAGCGCTGGAGGACGGCACCTTCCTGCCGGAGTCGAACGCCATCCTGTGTTATCTCGCCGAAGCCTCGCGGCTGCTGCCCTCGGACCGCCTGGGGCGCGCACGGGCCCTGCAATGGATGTTCTTCGAGCAGTACAGCCACGAGCCCTATATCGCGGTGGTGCGCTTCATCCTGCACTACCTGCCGCCGGACTCGCCGCGGCGCGCCGAGCTGCCGCGGCTGCTGGAGCGCGGCAACCAGGCGCTGGCGGTGATGGAGCAGCACCTGCAGCGCGAGCCGTTCTTCGCCGCCGGCCGCTACAGCGTCGCCGACATCGCGCTGTTCGCCTACACGCACGGCGCCGGCGACTTCGGCTTCGACCTGAAGAAGTACCCGGCGGTCAATTCGTGGCTCGACCGGGTGCGAGCGCAGCCGCGCTTCGTACCTCTCGGAACATGAGCGGGTGAAGGGCGAACTGCTCCTAAAGGGGCTCGCCTTCGGCTTCCTCCTCGCCGCCACCGTCGGCCCGATGTGGGTGCTGTGCCTGCGCCGCACCCTCGCCTCCGGCGCCCTCGCCGGCCTCGCCTCCGGCATGGGCATCGCGGTTGCCGACGGCTTCTACGGCGCGGTGGCCGCCTTCGGCCTCACCGCGATCTCCGGGTTCCTGCTGGCTCACGCTTTCTGGATCGGTCTGGTTGGCGCTGTTTTTTTGATCTATCTGGGCCTGCGGACGCTCTTCGCTTCACCTTCCATCGTCGAAACAACGGAATCACCCCTCTCCCTCCCCAAGGCTTTTCTCTCCACGCTCGCCCTGACGCTCACCAACCCGCCGACCATCCTCGCCTTCGCCGCGATCTTCGCCGGCCTGGGTCTCGCCTCGAGCGCCGACTACGCCGCGGCGGCGCTGATCGTCGCCGGCGTGTTCATCGGCTCCGCCGTCTGGTGGGTGATCCTGGCGCTCGGCGCCGGCAGGCTGCGCCATCGCCTCGGCCCGCGGCTGTTTCGCAGCATCAACATCATCTCGGGATTGACCATCCTCGGCTTCGCGGCATGGCAGATCGCCATGCTTTTCCGGTAGAGTACTGTACAAATGTCCATGAGGTTTCTTTTTGCGGTCCTTTTACTTTTTTCCCTCAGGGCTGAAGCGCAATACCCGAATCGCCCCATCAGGTTGATCGTCCCCTTCCCGCCGGCCGGCGCGACCGACATCGTCGGGCGCATCGTGGCGCAGAAGCTCGGCGAGCGGCTCGGCCAGCCGGTGGTGGTGGAGAACCGGCCCGGCGGCGGCGGCAGCCTCGGCTCGGACCTCGCGGCGAAAAGCCAAGCCGATGGCTACACCATCCTGATCGCCACCTCGAGCACGCACTCGATCGGCCCGGTGCTGCAGAAGCTGCCCTACGACCCGATCCGCGATTTCGCGCCGATCACGCACGTCGCCAATGTGCCCAACGTCCTCGTGGTGGGCCCGAAGCTGCCGGTGAAAGACCTGAAGGACCTGGTGGCGCTGGCGAAGGCGCAGCCCGGCAAGCTGAACTACGCTTCGAGCGGCATAGGCACCATCGTCCACCTCAACGGCGAGCTGTTCAAGATGATCGCCAAGGTTGACATCGTGCACGTGCCCTACAAGGGCACGCAGCTCTCGATTCCCGACCTCGCCAGCGGCAACGTCGCGATGCTGGTCGACAGCCTGGCGAGCGCCATGCCGAACATCAGGTCGGGCAACGCGCGGCCGATCGCGCTCAACGCGCCGAAGCGCTCGGCGCTGCTGCCCGAGGTGCCGACCTTCGCCGAAGCCGGCATGCCCGAGTTCGACCTCTACACCTGGTTCGGCATGTTCGCGCCCGCCGGCACGCCGCGCGAGATCGTCGCGCGCCTGCAGCGCGACGTGGTGGCCGGGCTGCAGGCGCCGGACCTGCTCGAGCGCTTCGACGCGGTCGGCGCCGAGCCGGTCGGCAGCACCCCCGAGCAGTTCGTCGAGCGCATCCGCTCCGACGCGGCGAAATGGGGCGAGGTGATCAAGACGGCCAACGTGAAGGCGCAGTGATGCCAGCTCGAAATCAGGCGCGGTGATGCGCCTGCTGGACGCGCCGCTCGCCATCGTCGACCTGGAGACGACCGGCGCCGACCCGGCGTCGGACCTCATCACCGAAGTCGCAATCCTCACGGTGGAAAGCTCCGGGCGCACCGCCGAGTGGTCGACGCTGGTCAATCCCGGCAGCCCGATCCCCGGCACCATCCAGATGCTCACCGGCATCACCAACGAGATGGTCGCAGCGGCGCCGAGCTTCGAGACCATCGCCGCGGAGCTGTTCGAGCGGCTGCAGGGTCGCATCTTCGTCGCGCACAACGCGCGCTTCGACTATGGCTTCCTGCGCCGCGCGCTCGGCCGCTGCGGCCTCAAATTCACCGCGAAGACGCTGTGCACCGTGCGCCTGTCGCGCCGCCTGTATCCGGCCGAGGCGCACCACAACCTCGACAGCCTGATCGCGCGCCACGATATCGAATGCCGCGCGCGCCACCGCGCGGCCGGCGATGCCGATGCGGTGTGGCAGTTCCTGCGCATCGCCGAGCGCGAGCACGGCGAGGAGGTCGTCGCCGTCGCGGCGCGCCAGATCGCCAAGCAGCCGGCGCTGCCGCCGCAGCTCGACCGCGCGCTGGTCGACGCGGTGCCCGAGTCGCACGGCGTCTACCTTTTCTACGACGAAGGCAGCAAACCGCTGTACATCGGCAAGAGCGCCTCGATGCGCACGCGGGTGATGCAGCACTTCGCCGCCACCGGCTCGGCGCGCGGCGCGGAGCTCGCGCGGCGCGTGCACCGCATCGAGTGGAAACGCACCGCCGGCGAGCTGGGCGCGCTGCTGCTGGAAGCGCGCCTGGTGAAGGAGCTGGCGCCCGAGTTCAACAAGCAGCTGCGGCCGAACGAAGGGTTGTGCGGCTTCGCCTTCGACGGCCGCCGGCTTCGATTCGCCGGCGCGCACGAGATCGACGGCGAGACGCTGCCCTACGTATACGGCGTGTTCCGCTCGAAGCGCGCCGCGCTGCAGGCATTGCGCGGCCTGGCCGACGCGCACGGCCTGTGCCTGCAGGCGCTGGGCTTTGAATCCGGCCCGCAACATGCCTGCTTCCGCCACCAGATCGGCAAGTGCGCCGGCGTCTGCGCCGGCAAGGAGAGCGTGCACCTGCACCACGGCCGCCTCGCCGCTGCGCTCGCGCCGTGGAAGGCCGCCGCCGACTGGCCGCATGCCGGAGCGCTCGGCATCGTCGAGCGCGGCCGCGACGGCGAAGAGGCGGAGGTGCACGTCGTCGACCGCTGGTGCTACCTCGGCGCGGCGCGCTCCGACGCGGAGGTCGCCGAGCTGCTCGAGGGCGGGCGGCGCGCGCGCTTCGACTTCGACCACTACCGCATCCTCGCCCGCCACCTCGGCCGGCCGGGCGTGCGCACCGTCCGCCTCGCCGCGCCGTGCACTGCGAGCTGATCGTCCCGGCCCTGATCCCGCCGGCGCTTCCGGCAGCGCTCGAGGCGCGCTATCCCGCCCTCGAGCTCCTGCTCGCGCGGGGCCGGCGCCTGAGCGCCGAATCGCGCACGCTCGAGCAATGGCTGCACGCTGCTTTCGAGCAGTCCGGAGCCACGCTCGCCGCCGGCGCGCTGGCGGCGCCCGAGCCCGCCGACGGATGGTGGGCACGCGCCGATCCTGTGCACCTGCGCTTGCTGCGCGACCGCGCGGTGGTAATACCAGGCGAGGCGATGGAGATCTCGCAAGCGGAGGCGGATGGACTCGCCGCTGCGCTCAATCTGCATTTTGCCGATACCGTTCAGTTCCACACGCTTGATCCTCGCCGCTGGACGGTCCGCCTCAAGGCCGAAAAACACTTCCTGGAAAAGAACCCCGCGCTCGAGGCGGCCGGGCGCGACGTTGCGACGTCGGGCGGCAACGAAGCGTTGCTGACCGAAATCCAGATGCTGCTGCACGCCCACCCGGTCAATGAAGCGCGCGAGGCGCGCGGCGAGCCGGTGGTGAACAGCCTGTGGCTCTGGGGCGGCGGCCAGCCGCCGCGCGCGGCGGCTGGCCCGTGGCGCTCGGTCGCCGCCGACGATCCGTCGGCGCTCGGCCTGGCGCAGCTTGCCGGCATGCGCCGCCTGGACCTGCCGTCGTCCGCGGAGGCCTGGCTCGGGCTGCTGCCCGAGGACGGCCGCCACCTGGTAGTGCTGGATGCATTGCGCGCGCCGGCCGTGCTCGAGCAGCAGGCGGAATACGAGGAAGGCGTCGAGTCGCTGGAGCGCCGCTGGTTCGCCCCGCTGCTCGGAGCGTTGCGCGCGCAGCGCATCGGCATGCTGACCGTGCGCGTGCCCGACACCGAGCCGGGCGCCGGCTTCGAGACGGTGCGCGGCGACCTGCGGCGCTTCTGGCGCCGGCGCCGCCCGATCGGGTCCTACGCGTGAAGATCGTCGAGCGCACCTGGTCGGCGGCCGACCGCGATGCCCTGGTCGCCGGCGGCATCCATCCGGTGCTGGCGCGCGTCTATGCCGGCCGGCGGATCAGGAGCATGAATGACCTGGCACACGACCCGGCAAAGCTGCATTCACCGGACCTCCTTACCAATACAGACAAAGCAGCCCGCCTCCTTGCCGATGCCATCGCCGCAAAAAAGCGCCTGCTGATCGTCGCGGACTACGACGCCGACGGCGCCACGGCGTGCGTGGTTGGGCTGCGCGCTCTGCGTGCGTTCGGTGCCCAGGTCGACTACCTGGTCCCCGACCGCTTCAAGCTCGGCTACGGCCTGTCGCCCGAGCTGGTCGAGATTGCTGCGCAGAGCAAACCCGACCTGCTGATCACCGTCGACAACGGCATCGCCAGCGTCGAAGGCGTGGCGCGCGCCGCGGCGCTGGGCATCGGCACGCTCATCACCGATCATCATCTGCCGGGCGACACGCTGCCTGCAGCAAGCTGCATCGTGAATCCCAACCAGCCCGGTTGTGGTTTTCCCTCCAAAGCCCTGGCGGGCGTGGGCGTAATGTTCTATGTGATGCTGGCCCTGCGGACCGAACTCAGAAAACGCGGCATGTTTCAAAATCAAAAAGAACCAAACCTGGGATCGCTCACGGACCTCGTCGCCCTCGGCACCATCGCCGACGTCGTGCCGCTGGACGCCAACAACCGCAACCTGGTCGCGCAGGGCCTGAAGCGCCTGCGCGCGGGCCGCGGCCAGCACGGCATCGCCGCGCTGCTGCGTGCCGCCGGCCGCAATGCGGCCGAGGCGTCGAGCTTCGACTTCGGCTTCATCGCCGGGCCGCGGCTCAATGCCGCCGGGCGCCTGGCCGACATGAGCCTGGGGATCGAGTGCCTGCTCGCCGACGACGAGGCGCGCGCCGCCAACTGCGCGCAGCAGCTCGACCGCCTGAACCGCGACCGCAAGAAGATCGAAACGGACATGCTCGAGCAGGCGCTCCAGTACCTGAAGGATGTGTCCGATTCGGGTTCTGTTTTTTTCAAACCCACGTGGCACGAAGGCGTGGTCGGAATCCTCGCCGCCCGCATCAAGGATCGCCTGCATCGCCCGGTGATCTGCTTCGCCCGCGCCAAGGACGGCGGCCTGCTGAAAGGCTCGGGGCGCTCCATTACCGGGCTGCACCTGCGCGACTGCCTGGACCTGGTGGCGAAGCGCTCGCCCGGCCTGATCGTGCGCTTCGGCGGCCACGCCATGGCCGCCGGACTGACCATTGCCGAGAGCGGCTACGCGCGCTTCGGCGAGGCGTTCGAGCGCGCGCTCGAGGAGATGCTGCCGGCCAGCGCGCGCTTGCGCGTGGTGGAAACCGACGGCACGCTGGAGGCTGCGCACCGCACGCTCCAAGTGGCGCAGCTGCTCGAGGCGCAGATCTGGGGCCAGGGCTTTCCGCAGCCCCTCTTCTGCGATACATTCGCCGTCGAAAGCCAGAGAGTAGTCGGCGACAAGCACCTCAAGCTGGTGCTGGCCAAGGACGGCCGCAGGATCGAGGCGATGCGCTTCGGCGCCCTGGAGCCGCTGCCCGCGCAGGTGCGCGCCGCCTACCGCCTCGGCGTAAACGAATTCAACGGACTGAAGACGGTCCAGGTCAACGTGGAGCACTTCGAATGATCCGCGCCTTTGCTTTTTCGGCACTCCTCATGTCTTCCCTGGCAGCTGCCGAAGACCTCAAACCGACCAAGGACGCCGGCCCGTACGTGCCCTCGCCGCAAAGCGTGGTCGCCGACATGCTGCGCCACGCCGACGTCGTTTCCACCGACTACCTGATCGACCTCGGCTCCGGCGACGGCCGCATCGTCCTCACCGCCGCCAAGGTGTTCGGCGCGAGCGGCTTCGGCGTGGAGATCAAGGACGATCTGGTGAAGAAGTCGAACGAGGCGGCGAAGAACGAGGGACTTGCCGACCGCGTCAAGTTCATCAAGCAGGATCTCTTCAAGACCGATATGTCCCAGGCTACGGTGATCACCATGTACCTGCTGCCGGACACGGTGAACCTGCTGAAGGACAAGTTCCTGAACGAGCTCAAGCCCGGCACGCGCATCGTGTCGCATGACTACCCGCTCACCGGCTGGATTCCCGAGAAGTACGTGCAGATGGACCTCGAGGACAAGGTTCAGATCAGCGGCGTCACCACCACGCTGATCTATCTCTACGTCGTGCCGGCGAAGGTCGCCGGCAACTGGAGCGCGAAGATGCCGCCCGCGGTGAGCAAGGCGCCGGCGACGCTTTCGCTGCGCCAGCAGCTCACCCGCGTCTCCGGCAGCCTGCGCCTGGACGGCAAGGACGTGCCGCTGGAGGATGTGAAGCTGCGCGGCGACCGCCTCACCTTCAAAGTCGCCGGCCGCAAGGGCGAGTACAGCGGCCAGATCAAGGGCAAGGCGATCGAGGGCATGCTCGACGGCAAGACCGCCTGGAGCGCGACACTGGGCAGCTGACGTGCAGCGTAAGCGTGTAAATTCTTCAAAGCTTCGCTCCGTCGGCTACGAGGAGCAGACCCGCACGCTCGAAGTCGAAATGTCCAACGGCCAAGTATTTCAATACGTAGGCGTCTATCCCGAGGTCTATCGCCGCTTCATGGCGGCGCCCAATCCCACCTCGTTCTTCGACGACAAGATCGCGGAGGAGTACACCGCGAGGAAAGTCTGATCGGCGTAGACTGAGGGCAAGAAAGGGAGGGGCCTATGGGGGGCACTCGTGCAGTCTTTCTCAGCCTGGTTTGTCTTTTATCGATGCCGGCGTTCGCCGCTTCGTCTCCGAGCAGGATTCCCGTCGCACCCGCCTTCGATGCCGCCAGCCTGAGCCATATCGCCGGCTGGCTGAAGCGCGACGGCCGCGAAGGCTGGCTCGGCGCCGACGTCGCCGACGCGGTCGGCATTCCGCGCCTGGCCACCGAGGATCTTCTCGAGGCCCGGCAGCGCGGCTTCCGCGACGACGAGGCGTTGCGCGTCGTGCAGCTCTCGGCCGACGAGCGGCGCGACTTCATGCTGTTCATGGTGCAGCGGCCCGACGGCCACGTGTTCTTCTATCTGGCGAGCCTGCGCGAGGGCCTCAAGGGCGCGTTCGTCTCGGCGAAAGGCGTCGTGGCGCCGCTCGACCGGCTCGAGGCGGAAACGGCGTTCCAGCGCGAGCTGCGCTTCTGGGAAGGCCGCGTCGCCGTGCGATAATCCGGCGATGGAAGCCGAGCGCATCAATCAAATCGCCTCCTCTCTGTCGGATCTGCAGTCGCGGTCGGCGGAGCTGCGGAGGTATCTTTGACTTCGAGTCGAAGCAGGCGCGCCTCGAGGCGCTGAACCGGCAGCTCGAAGACCCCAAGCTGTGGGAGAACCCGCAGCGCGCGCAGGAGCTGGGCAAGGAAAAGAAGTCGCTCGAGGCCATCGTCGGCACGATCGGCCGCGTCGACGGCGGCCTGGCCGACGCCAGGGAGCTGTTCGAGCTCGCGCGTACGGAAAACGACGACGCGACGCTGTCCGGTGTCTTTTCCGATATCCAGAAAATCGGCGGCGACATCGCGGCGCTCGAGTTCCGCCGCATGTTCTCCAACCCGCTCGACCCGAACAACTGCTTCATGGACCTCCAGGCGGGCGCCGGCGGCACCGAGGCGCAGGACTGGGCCGCCATGCTGCTGCGCATGTACCTCAAGTACTGCGACAAGAAGGGCTTCCGCGCCGAGGTGCTGGAGCAGTCCGACGGCGAGGTGGCAGGCATCAAGAGCTCGACCCTCAAGATCACCGGCGACTACGCCTACGGCAGCCTGCGCACCGAGAACGGCGTGCACCGCCTGGTGCGCAAGAGCCCGTTCGACTCGAACGCGCGGCGCCACACTTCGTTCGCCAACGTCTTCGTCTATCCCGAGGTCGACGACTCGATCGAAGTGGAGATCAACCCCGCCGACCTGCGCGTCGACGTCTACCGCGCCTCCGGCGCGGGCGGCCAGCACGTCAACAAGACCGAGTCGGCGGTGCGCATCACCCACATCCCGAGCGGCATCGTGGTGCAGAGCCAGAACGACCGCTCGCAGCACCGTAACCGCGCCGAGTGCATGGCGATGCTGAAATCGCGCCTGTACGAGCTCGAGCTGCGCAAGCTCAACGCCGAGGCGGACAAGCTCAAGGCAGCGCAGACCGACATCGAGTGGGGCCACCAGATCCGCTCCTACGTGCTCGACCAGTCGCGCATCAAGGACCTGAGGACCGGCGTCGAGAAGGGCGCCACGCAGTCGGTGCTCGACGGCGACCTCGACGACTTCATCAGCGCCAGCCTGAAGCAGGGGGTTTAGAGTGGAACAAGAAGACAACAAGCTGGTCGAGGAGCGCCGCGAGAAGCTGAAGGCCTTGCGCGCGAAGGGCAACGCCTATCCCAACGATTTCCGCAGGAAGGATTTCTCACGGGATCTGGTCGCCCGCTTCGGCGAGAAGTCCAAGGAAGACCTGGAAAAGGAGAACCTCCCTCCCGCCGCCGTGGCCGGTCGGATGGTGCTCAAGCGCGTCATGGGCAAGGCGAGCTTCGCCACGCTGCAGGACGGCAGCGGCCGCATCCAGGCGTACATCAACCAGGAAGTCCCGGGCTACGAAGACTTCAAGCACTGGGACCTGGGCGACATCGTCGGCGTCGAAGGCCACCTCTTCAGAACCATGAAGGGCGAGCTGACGGTCCATGCCCACAGGATCTTCCTGCTGGCGAAAGCCCTGCGGCCGCTGCCCGAGAAATTCCACGGCCTCTCCGACCACGAGATGCGCTACCGCCAGCGCTACGTCGACTTGATCGTCAATCCCGAAGTCAAAGATCTTTTCCTGAAGAGAACCAGAATCATCCAGTCGATTCGCGACCTGCTGCAGGAGGAAGGCTACCTCGAGGTGGAGACGCCGATGATGCAGCCGATCCCGGGCGGCGCCGCGGCGCGGCCGTTCAAGACGCACCACAACGCGCTCGACATGGAGCTGTTCCTGCGCATCGCGCCGGAGCTGTACCTGAAGCGGCTGGTGGTGGGCGGCGTCGAGCGCGTGTTCGAGATCAACCGCAACTTCAGGAACGAGGGCATCTCGACGCGCCACAACCCCGAGTTCACCATGCTCGAGTGGTACTGCGCCTACGAGGACTGGACCTACATGATGGACCTCACCGAGCGGCTGATCAGGGCGGCCGCCGGCGTTCCTGAAATTGTTTACCAGAACAACTCAATTCAATTGGACAAGCCCTTCGCCCGCCTGCCGATCCCCGAAGCGATCCGCAAGCAGGGCGTCGAGGGCGACTTGCGCGATCGCGCTTTCCTCTCGGGCAAGCTGAAGAGCCTGAAAGTCGAGCACAAGAGCAACCAGGGCTGGGGCGCGCTGCAGCTCATGCTGTTCGAAGCGCTGGCCGAGAAGCACCTGATCCAGCCGACCTTCATCACCGACTTCCCCGCCGAAGTATCGCCGCTCGCGCGCCGCCGCGATGCCGATCCCGACCTCACCGACCGCTTCGAGCTGTTCATCGACGCCAAGGAGATCGCCAACGGCTTCTCCGAGCTGAACGATCCCGAAGACCAGGCGGCGCGCTTCCAGGAGCAGATGAAGGCGAAAGAAGCCGGCGACCAGGAGGCGATGTTCTACGACGCCGACTACATCCGCGCCCTGGAGTACGGCATGCCGCCCACCGCCGGCGCCGGCCTGGGCATCGACCGGCTGGTGATGCTGCTGACCGACAGCCCGAGCATCCGCGACGTGATCCTGTTCCCGCACATGAGGCCCGAAGCCTAGATCGGGGTCAGACCCCGATCTCCTAGAGTCGCAGTGCGACCAGGCCAGCGAGAACCGTACAGGTCGCGACGATTCTCTGTCCCGTCATTCTTTCCTTGAAGATGAGGAAAGCAATCAGCGCGGCGAAGATGACCGAGGTTTCTCGCAAGGCAGCAACCAGCGCGACGGGTGCTTGGGTCATCGCCCACAGCGCTATGGCATAGGCGCTGAGCGCGCAGGCGCCGCCGGCGAGCGAGCGCAGCCAGAAGCGGCGGAAGTAGCCCGGCACCTTCGCGCCGTGCTGCATGAGCGCCAGGCCGGTGATCACGACGCCGTTGGCGGCGAAGAACCACAGCGTGTAGCTCACCGGCGCGCCGGAAGCGCGTGCGCCCTGCGCGTCGATGATCGTGTACGCGGCGATCACCATGGCGTTGCCGACCGCGAACCAGGTGGCCCTCCGGTCGTGAGATCCATGCGCGAAGGCGAGGATGCCGGCGCTGATCAGAACGATCGCGGCGCCCTCCTTCAGCGAAGGAATCTCCCGCAGAAGGAAAATCCCGGCGATCGTGACGATCAGCGGCCCGCCGCCGCGCATGATCGGGTAGCTGTACGAGAGGTCGCCCCAGCGGTAGGCGCCGGCGAGGAACAGGAAATACAGGATGTGGACCAGCGTCGAGCCGGCAAGCCACGACCACGATGCCGGCGCGGGCGCCGGGAGGAAAGGCGCGACGAAGAGCGCGATCAGGCCCGCGCCCGCGGCGACCGCCACGGTGTCGAGGCCCTTGTCCTCGCTCGCCTTGACCAGTGCGTTCCAGGTCGCATGCAGCAGTGCCGCGGCAAGCACCGCCAGCGTCACCGGCAGCGAAATCTCTATGCGATCTCCACTAGCCGATCACCTGCTCGATGAGCGGCCCCATGCGCTCGACCGAGGCGCGCCCCTCCTCGATCGCCTCTTTCGAGCGATGGAAGTCCATGGTGCGAAAGCCGGGCAGCAGCGGCGTGAGCAGAACATCGGCCGGATCGCCGGCCAGGCGGCTGCGCGCGACGCGCATCTCGACGATGTCGAGCGAGGTGGTGAACACCTCGATGATCGACGGCATCCGCACCTGGTCTTCGACGTTCTTCGCAGCGCGCGCCAGCCAGCCGCGGCCGAACTTGCCGAGCCAGCCCGGCATTTCACGCGGTGCGACCGGCATCTCCACGGTACCTTCCGGCAGGAGGTCTCTGTCAGCGTCCTTGTCCCCGGCGTCGTCCACGCTTTTGTCCAATTTTCGATTGCGGTAGACGCCGAGCTTGCCCCAGCTCAGGTCGATGGCGATCACGATGTCGGCGCCGAGCGCGCGGCACATGGACACCGGCACCGGGTTCACCAGGCCGCCATCGACCAGCAGCACGCCGTCGCGCACCGCCGGCCGGAAGATTCCCGGCAGCGCGCAGGAGGCGCGCACCGCGTCGAGCATCTTGCCGTGACGCAGCCAGACTTCGCGCCCCGAGCCGAGCTCGGTCGCCACCGCGCCGTACGGCACGGAGAGTTGGTCGATGTCGACGTCGTCGAGGATGGTGTTGAACACGTTGAACAGACGCGCGCCGCGGATCAGCCCGCCGCTCCAGGAGAGGTCCATCAGCCGCACCACCGTGGTCCAGGCGAGGCTGGTGCACCACTTCTCGAGCTTGTCGAGCTGGCCGGAGGCGTACGCCGCGCCGACCAGAGCGCCGATGGAGCTGCCGCAGATGACGTCAGGCTTGACGCCCCGCTCCTCGAGCGCGCGGATGGCGCCGATGTGCGCCCAGCCGCGCGCACTGCCCGACCCTAGAGCCAGCCCGATTCTGGGTTTTCTTCTCACTCCAAAAACTATACCCGCTCGAAGATCGCCGCGATGCCCTGGCCGCCGCCGATGCACATGGTCACCAGCGCGCGGTGCTTCTGCGTGCGCTCGAGCTCGTAGAGCGCTTTCACCGTGAGGATGCAGCCGGTGGCGCCGATCGGGTGGCCGAGCGCCACCGCGCCGCCGTTCGGGTTGACCTTCGCCGGGTCGAGGCCGAGGTCTTTGGTGACCGCCATCGCCTGCACGGCGAAGGCCTCGTTCGACTCCACCAGGTCGATGTCGGCCGGCTTGAGGCCGGACTTCTCGAACACCCTCCTCACCGCGGGGATCGGCCCGAGGCCCATCAGCTGCGGCTCCACACCGGCGTGCGAATACGCGACGAGCCGCGCCATGGGCTTCAGATTGTTCTTTCTCGCAAATTCAGCAGTCGTGAGAACGATCGCGGCGCTAGCGTCGTTGAGGCCCGAGGCGTTGCCTGCGGTTACCGTGCCGTCCTTCTTGAACACCGTTTTCAATTTCGCCATGTCCTCGGGTTTCACGTCCTTACGGACGTGTTCATCGGTGACAAAAGACTCGGCGCCCTTCTTGGTCTTGATCTCGATTGGGATGATCTGCGAACTGAAATAGCCGGCAGCCATGGCGGCAGCGGCTTTCCTGTGGGAAGCGACGGAAAATTCATCCTGCTGCTCGCGCGTGAAGCCGTACTTGGCGGCGATGTTCTCGGCGGTGACGCCCATGTGGCCGTGGCCGAAGGGGTCGTGCAGCGCGCCGGTCATGGCGTCCACCACGGGTGCATCGCCCATGCGCTGGCCCCAGCGGCCCGCAGGCAGGAAGTACGCGGCGCGGCTCATGCTCTCGGCGCCGCCGGCCACTACCACCTCGCAGTCGCCGAGCATCAGGTGCTGCGCCGCCGAGACGATCGCCTGCAGGCCCGAGCCGCACAGGCGGTTCACCGTCAGGCAGGGCGTGCCGACCGGCAACCCCGCGTCGATCGCCGCGACGCGCGCGAGATACATGTCGCGCGCCTCGCCGTGGATCACGCTGCCCATCACGACGTGGCCGACCATCACCGGGTCGATCTTCGCGCGCGCGACCGCTTCCTTGATCGCGATCGAGCCGAGCTTCGTTGCGGGGAAATCCTTCAGGGTCATACCGTAGTCGCCGATCGCGGTACGCACTCCGGACACCACCACCACCTCTCTCATTGCAATCTCCCGTACAGATCGTGCGCATCGGCACGATCGATGGATACTTGCCTGAACTCCCCTGCCTTGCCGCCTTTGAAATGCACCACGCCGTCGATCTCGGGCGCATCCGCGCTCGAGCGGCCGAGGCCCGGCTCGTCGACCAGAACCTCGACGGTCCTGCCGATCTTCGCTTTCACCTTCTTCGCGCTGATGGCTTCCTGCACCTGCATGAACTTCTCTTTCCTGAAGGCTTTGACGTCGGCCGCGACGGGCTCCGGCAGGTCGTTGGCGACCGCGCCCTCGACCGGCGAGTACTCGAAGCAGCCGACCCGGTCGAGCTGCGCTTCCTCGAGGAAGGACAGCAGCTCATTGAATTCCGCTTCCGTCTCGCCGGGGAAGCCGACGATGAAGGTGCTGCGGATCGTGATGCCGGGACAGATGGTGCGCCAGGCGCGCACGCGCTCGAGCACTTTCTCGGCGCTCGCCGGGCGCTTCATCAGCTTCAGGATGCGCGGACTCGCGTGCTGAAAGGGCACGTCGAGGTAGGGAAGGATCTTGCCCTCCGCCATCAGAGGGATGACTTCGTCGACGTGCGGGTACGGGTAGACATAGTGCAGGCGCACCCACACGCCGAGCTCGCCGAGCGACCTGCACAACTCGGTCATGCGGGTCCTGGTTGGTTTTCCGTTTACGAAACCGGTCCGGTATTTGACGTCCACGCCGTACGCGCTGGTGTCCTGCGAGACGACGAGCAGCTCCTTCACGCCCGCCTTCACCAGGTTCTCCGCCTCCTGCATGACCTCGCCGATCGGCCGCGACACCAGATCGCCGCGCATCGAGGGAATGATGCAGAACGTGCAGCGGTGGTTGCAGCCTTCGGAGATCTTCAGGTAGGCGTAGTGATTTGGCGTGAGCTTGATTCCTTGAGGCGGAATCAGATCCGTGTACGGATCGTGAGGCTTCGGCAGGTGCGCGTGCACCGCCTTCATCACCGCCGGCGTGTCGTGCGGACCGGTGACGGCGAGGACGGCCGGATGGGCCTTCTGCACCACGCCCTGCTTTGCCCCGAGACAGCCGGTGACGATCACGCGCCCGTTCTCGGCGAGCGCTTCGCCGATGGCGTCGAGCGATTCCTCGACGGCTGCGTCGATGAAGCCGCAGGTGTTGACGATGACCAGGTCCGCGCCGGCGTAGTCGGACGCGGTCTGGTAGCCCTCGGCGCGCAACTGCGTGAGGATGCGCTCGGAGTCGACCAGCGCTTTCGGACAACCGAGGGAGACGAACCCTACCTTAGGGCTACTACTTTTTTTCAGGGTCGTTCTTGGTCTGCGGGGGGAAGCCGGGGAAGGAGATCCCGGTAAACATGTTGCGCGCCTGGCTGGTCATCTGCTCCTGGAACTGGGCGAACATCTTCTGGCTCTGCTCCATGTACGCCTGCATCAAGGTCTGCATCGCCGGGCCCTGCAGGTTCATGAACTGCGCCCACAGGTCCTGCGTGCCGCGCGTGGTATCGCCGCCGTACATGCGCGCCGACTGCTCCTGCAGCGTCTTCTGGATGTCGTGGAAGGCGCGGATGTTCTTCTCGAGGTAGGTGCCCATCAGGCCCTGCATCGCGTTGCCGTAGAAGCGGATCAGCTGCGACAGCAGGTCGGAGGAGAACATCGGCAGGCCGCCCGACTCCTCCTCGAGGATGATCTGCAGCAGAATCTGGCGCGTCAGCTCCTCGCCGCTCTTGGCATCGACCACCTGGAAGTCTTCCTGCTTGAGCACCATCTGCTTGACGTCGGCGAGCGTGATATAGCTCGACGTCTTGGTGTCGTACAGGCGCCGGTTGGGATACTTCTTGATCAGCCGGAGCTGATTCTCGGTCTTCGCGGTCTTTGCCTCAGAGAGAGCCACGGGGAAATTCTACTCCTCTAGTACATGTGCTGGCCGCCATTGATGGAGATGTTGGCGCCCGTGACGAAGGCGGCCTCGTCCGAGCACAGGTAGATGATCAGGCCGGCGACCTCGTCGGGCTTGCCCAGCCTGCCGGTGGGGATTTGCGGCAGGATCTTCGAGTCGAGGATCTCCTTGGGGATCGCGGTGACCATCTTGGTGCCGATGTAGCCCGGCGAGATGGTGTTGATGGTCACCCCCTTGCGCGCCACCTCGAGGGCCAGGGCCTTGGTAAAGCCGTGAATGCCCGCCTTCGCCGCGGAGTAGTTGGTCTGGCCGAACGCGCCCTTCTGGCCGTTCACCGACGAGACGTTGATCACGCGCCCCCAGCTGCGCTCGACCATGCCGTCCATCACCTGCTTGGTCATGTTGAAGCAGGAATCGAGGTTGGTGCGCATCACCGCGTCCCAGTCCGTCTTGGTCATCTTCTTGAACGTCATGTCGCGCGTGATGCCGGCGTTGTTCACCAGGATGTCGATGGCGCCGCATTCGCCGTGGATCTGCGCGCATTTGCGCGCGCAGTCGTCGAAGTCGACGACATCCACCGGATAGGCCGAGAACGAGTAGCCGCGGCCCTTCATCTCCTCGAGCCAGGACTTGTACTTGGTGTTGGAAGGCGAGTACGTCACCACTACGCGATAGCCTGCGTCGGCCATCTTGGTGGTGATCGATTCGCCCAGTCCTCCCATGCCGCCGGTAATGACGGCGACCTTCTTGCCGGCCATATCTCCTCCTGCCTTTACCCGCGGCCTCTCGCGGTCCTCGGAGAAGGAATCCTACATCATGTGCATGCCGCCGTTGACCGAGATGTTGGCGCCGGTAATGTAGCCCGCCTCCTCGGAAGCGAGGAACGCGACCACTGCGGCGATCTCCTCGGGCTTGGCGAGCCGGCCCATCGGGATCGAGGCGATGATCGAGTCGCGCACTTCCTTGCGGATCGCCATCACCATGTCGGTTTCGACGTAGCCGGGCGACACCGTGTTGACGGTGACGCCCTTTTTGACCACTTCCTGCGCGAGCGCCTTGGAGAAGCCCGCCATGCCGGCTTTCGCCGCCGAGTAGTTGGTCTGGCCGAACTGGCCCTTGAGCGCGTTCACCGACGAGATGTTGATGATGCGGCCCCAGCCGCGCTCGCTCATGCCGTCGATCACCTGGCGCGTGACGTTGAACACGCTGTTCAGGTTGGTGTTGATCACCGACATCCAGTCCTGCTCGGTCATGCGCTTGAGCACCGCGTCGCGCGTGATGCCGGCGTTGTTCACCAGGATCTCCACCGGGCCGACCACCGAGCGGATGTGATAGAACATCTCGGCGCAGGAGCCGAATTCCCCGACGTCGCCCTCCGCGGCGTGCACGCGCAGCCCTTCGCCGCGCATCTGCGCCAGCCACTCCGCCTTTTTCTCGTACTCGGGCAGGCAGCCCGCGACCACGGTGTGGCCGGCGCGGCCCAGCCGCCGGCAGATCGCCGTGCCGATGCCGCCCATGCCGCCCGAGACGAAGGCGATGCGCGTGGCGACCGGCTGTCCGGTCTTGAGGTCCTCGACGATCTCGGATTGCGTTCCCATCATGTCCTTTCCACTGCGAGCGCTACGCCCATCCCGCCGCCGATGCAAAGCGATGCCAGGCCTTTCTTGGCGTCGCGCTTCTGCATTTCGTGCAATAGCGTCACCAGGATGCGCGCGCCCGAGGCGCCGATCGGGTGGCCGAGCGCGATCGCGCCGCCGTTGACGTTGACCTTCTTCGTATCCCAGCCCATCTGACGGTTCACCGCGATCGCCTGCGCGGCGAACGCTTCGTTGATCTCCATCAGATCGAGATCCTTCGGTTCCCAGCCGGCGCGCGCAAGGCAGCGCTTGGACGCCGGCACCGGGCCCATGCCCATGTACTTCGGGTCGACGCCCGCGGAGGCGAATGCCTTGATGCGCGCGATGGGTTTTAAACCCAGTTCCTTTGCCTTCCTGGAAGACATAAGAACGACGGCGGCCGCACCATCGTTGAGTCCCGATGCATTGCCGGCGGTAACCGTGCCCTGCTTGTCGAATGCGGGCTTGAGGCCCTGCATCGCGTCCAGCGTCGCGCCGTGGCGCGGATACTCGTCGTCGCTGAACATCACCGGCCCCTTGCGCGAGGGGATTTCCACCGTGATGATCTCGTCCTTGAAGCGGCCGGACTTCTGCGCGGCCTCGGCCTTGTTCTGGCTCGCCACGGCGAACTCATCCTGCTCCTCGCGCGTCACCGCGTATTCCTTGGCCACGTTCTCGGCGGTCACGCCCATGTGGTACTGGTTGAAGGCGTCCCACAGGCCGTCGATGATCATCGTGTCGACCATCTTCGCGTCGCCCATGCGAAAGCCGTCGCGCGAGCCCATCAGCGCGTGCGGCGACAGGCTCATCGACTCCTGCCCGCCGGCGATCACGATGTCCGAGTCGCCGTTGGCGATCGCCTGCGCGCCGAGCATCGCGGCCTTGAGACCCGAGCCGCAGACCTTGTTGATGGTCATCGAGGGAATCATGTGCGGCAGCCCGGCCTTGATCGCCGCCTGGCGCGCCGGGTTCTGCCCGACGCCGGCGGTGAGCACCTGGCCCATGATGACTTCCGAGACCTGCTCGGGGGCGACGCCGGCGCGCTCGAGCACCTTGCGGATGATCAGCGCACCAAGGTCGGACGCGGGCGACTTGGCGAGGCTGCCGCCGAACTTGCCGATGGCGGTGCGCGCTGCGCCGACGATGACGATGTCTTCCATGGTCTGTTCCTTCAGTGGAGTCTTTGCTTGACGTAACGGCCCGGCGCAGCTTCCACCGGAGGATATTGGACATTGCCCTCGGCCCGAGGTGCCTCGCGTTCGCCGCCTTTGTGCCGCGCAAGCCACTCGGCCCAGGCCGGCCACCAGCTGCCTGGCTTTTCAACAGACCGTGAGAACCATTCCTCCGCATCCGACGGGTACGGCACGCCGGCCCAGTAGCTGCGCCGCTTCTTCGCCGCCGGATTGACCACACCGGCGATGTGGCCGCTGGCACCGAGGACGAACGTCTTGTCGGTGCCGCCGAGCAGCCCGAGGCTGCGGTAGGCGGAGCGCCAGGGCACGATGTGGTCCTCGCGCGTCGCCAGCACGAACACCGGCAGCCTGACCTTGCCCAGGTCGACCGGCACGCCGCAGTTCACCAGCGCGCCGGGCTCGCGCAGCTTGTTCCCGAGGTAGGCGTTGCGCAGGTAGTAGCAGTACATCGGCCCCGGCAGGTTGGTGCTGTCTGCATTCCAGTAAAGCAGGTCGAAGGCGGCAGGCGGCTCGCCCAGCAGGTAGTTGTTCACCACGTAGGACCAGATGAGATCGTTGGCGCGCAGGCTCGAGAACACGAACGCCAGGTCGGAGCCGGGGAGGATGCCACCCTGGCCGATCGCCGCCTCGCGGGCGGCGACGCTCGCTTCGTCGATGAACAAGCCGAGCTGCCCGGGATCGGAGAAGTCGAGCATGGTGGCGAGGAAGGTCGCGCTCGCGACCAGGTTCTGTTTTTTCTGGGACAGGACGGCCAGGGCTGCGCCAAGCAGGGTGCCGCCGACGCAGAAGCCGAGCGCGTTCACCTGCTCGCTTGCCGCGATCTCCTTTGCCGCGCGCAAGGCGCTCAACACGCCCTTCTCGAGGTAGTCGTCCCAGGTGAAATGGCCCTGCTCCGGGCCGACGTTGCGCCAGGACACCATGAACACCGTGTGACCGGCCGCCACCGCGTGCGCGACGAAGGAGTTCTCCGCCTGCAGGTCGAGGATGTAGTACTTGTTGATGCACGGCGGGATCATCACCAGGGGTCGAGCGGCCACCTTTGCGGTGCCCGCCCGGTACTGGATCAGCTGGATCAGCTCGTTCTCGAAGACCACCGTGCCCGGCGTCACGCCGAGGTTGCGGCCGACCGCGAAGCCGGCCTCGTCGCTCTGGCTGATGCGCTTCTTCTGCACGTCGCCCAGCAGGTTGGCCAGGCCGCGGGTCAGGCTCTCGCCGCGCGTCGCGATCGCCTGGCCGAGCGCCGCGGGATTGGTGGCGGCGAAGTTGGCCGGGCTGAGCGCGTCGATCCACTGGCGCGCCGCGAAGCGCATGCGGTCCTTGTCGAAGGGCTCGAGCTCGCAGCTCTCCACCAGCTCTTCGAGGTAACCGGCAGCTAGCAGGTAGGACTGGCGCAGATAGTTGAAGTACGGGTTGTCGCGCCACTCCTTGCCCGAGAAGCGGCGGTCGCCGGGTGCCGGCGCCGCGACCTGCTCGTTCGCGCCGGCCAGCAGCCCGGTCCAGAGCCGCGTCTGTTTCTCGAAGTAGGAAGCCTGCACTGAGCCGAAGCGCGCGCTGTTGCGCTGGAGATCGGAAAGCCAGCCGGTATCGCCCGCGCTCGACAGCAGGCGCATCCAGCCCTGCGTGACCTCATCGCCTGACTGCGCGATCGCGGCTAGCAGCGCCTCCGGAGACCCCGCATGTTGCATTGCGGAATTTTAGCTCTTTTCACTCAGTGCGCGACCAAGACACGGACCATCGCGATACATCCGATCCCCAGGGCGATCAGGACAGTCTGAGCAGCCCCGTCGCGCCACTCCGGCCTGCGGTGCAGGCCGGGGATCAGGTCGGCGACGGCGACGTAGATCATGCTCGCGGCGACTACACCGAGGAGCGCCGTCTCGAGCCCTTCCAGCACCTGCAGGGCGTAGTAGCCGAGCACGCCGCCGACGATGGTCGCGAGCGAGGACAGCATGTTCATGGCGAGCGCCTTCGCGCGCGAATAGCCCGAGTGCAGCAGGATCAGGAAGTCGCCCACTTCCTGCGGGATTTCGTGCGCGATGATGGCGACCGCGGCGACGATGCCCACCTCGATGCCCTGCAGGAAGGCGGCGGCGATCAGCACACCGTCGACGAAGTTGTGGATGGTGTCGCCGACGACGATCAGCGCGCCGCTGCGGCCGTGGTCGTGCGCGGCAGCGCCTGTCCCGGCCTTGTGCGGGTCATGCGCCTCACAGTCCTCGGTATGGCAATGGCGCCACAGCATGAGCTTCTCCAGCACGAAGAAGCCGAAGATGCCGCCGAGGATCGCGAGCGCCGCCTCGTGCGCGTCGCCCTGGTCGAAGGCCGCCGGGATCACCTCGAGAAACGCCGCGCCGAGCAGCGTGCCGATGGCGAACGACACGAGCATCGGTATCCAGCTCGTGCGCAGGTAGAGCGCGAAGGCGGCCAGAGCGGCGGAGAGCACGCCGCCGGCCAGGCTCGCAGCGAGGATCCAGCCGAGCGTCATGGGGTGCGGGATTCTACGTGAGCCAGATTAGCGCCGCCATGCGCGCCTTCGTCCGGTCTCTCCGGTACGAGAAAAAGCGCTCACTATCCGAGTAGGTGCAATAGGCGCCGCCATACACGCTGCGCACGCCTGCGTTGCGCAGTTTCGTGCGGGCGACAGCATACAGATCCAGCAACCAGTGCCCCGGCCGCGTCGGCGCGGAGAATGCGTCGGGGAACGAAGCGAAGGCGGCACGCACATCCTCGCCGACTTCGTAGGCGCGCGGGCCGATGGCAGGACCGAGCCACGCCAGGATCCTGGCCGGCGGGATTTCCATCGCCAGCATTGCCGCCTCGATGACGCCGGCGCTCAGGCCGCGCCAGCCGGCGTGCGCCGCGGCGACCACGCTCCCCGATTCATCGGTGAGCAGCACGGGCATGCAATCCGCCGCTCCGACAACGCACACGGTGCCGGGCGTGCGGGTAAGCGCCGCATCTCCCTCCAGGGAACTTCTTTTTTTGTCCAGATCGAAAACCGTGGTGCCATGAACCTGCTTCAACCACACCGGCTCGTTGGGCACCAGGCTGCGCAGCGCATCCCTGCCCGCGCCGGCCATGTCGCCCATCGGCCGGGTCGTCACCAGCGCGCGCACGCGCGCCGGCGCGGGCCAGTCCGGCTCAATCATCCTGCAGCTTCTTCAGCAGCCGCTTCATGTCCGCGGGCAGCGGCGCCTGCCAGGTCATCGTCTTGCCGCTCTCGGGATGCTTGAGCGAGAGCTCGGCCGCATGCAGGGCCTGGCGCGGAAACGACAGGCCATGGCGCGTGCCGCGCCGGTAGACCGTGTCGCCTACCAGAGGATGGCGGATGTGCTGGAAATGCACGCGGATCTGGTGCGTGCGGCCGGTCTCGAGCCGGCATTCGACCAGCGCGGCGTGGCCGAAGCGCTCCAGCACGCGGTACGAGGTGCGCGAGGGTTTGCCGCGCTGGTCCACCGCCATGCGCGTGCGCGAGCGCGGGTCGCGTCCGACCGGCGCGTCGATCTTGCCGCTTGCCGGCGGATCGCCCTGCACGAGCGCAAGGTAGACGCGGCTCATGCTGTGGTCGGCGAGCTGCTTCACCAGGCTCACCTGGGAGACGACGGTCTTCGCCACCACCAGCAAGCCGCTGGTGTCCTTGTCGAGCCGGTGGACGATGCCGGCGCGCGGCACGCCGGCGAGCTTCGGGTCGTGGTGGAGCAGCGCGTTGAGCAGCGTGCGGTCGGGCTGGCCGGCGCCGGGGTGCACCACCAGCCCGGCCGGCTTGTCGATGACGATCAGGCTGGCGTCCTCGTGCACGATCTTGAGCGGCATGCGCTGCGCCTGCGGCACGTCCTGCGGCGGCGGCGGGGGCTCGAGCACGATCGACTCGCCGCCGGCTACCTGCTGTTTCGCCTCGAGCAGCCTGGCGCCCTGCAGCTTTCCCCCCGAAACCCGGATATGGCCCGATTTGAGCCAGGCCTGCAGCCGGTTGCGCGAGTATTGCGGGAACAAGCGGACCAGCACCTGATCCAATCTGAGCCCGCCGAGCTCGACGGGCACGGTCACGTTCATCGGCGCCGCGAAGCCGGCGTCCCAGTCGACGTTATAATTTTTATCCTTCATGCAGCGCAGTTTACTTTCCGCAGCGTTTCTCGTCGCCGTCCTGCTGGCCGGCTGCGGCATCCTGTCGAGCTCGCCCGACGACGAGACCGTCGGCTGGTCGGCGCAGCGCCTCTATGGCGAGGCGAAGGACGCCATGGAGGGCAAGGACTGGCCCAAGGCGATCAAATACCTCGAGAAGCTCGAGGCGCGCTATCCCTACGGCCGTTTCGCCCAGCAGGCCCAGCTCGAAGTCGCCTACTGCCTGTGGAAGGACGACGAGCGCGCCGGGGCGCTCGCCGCGGTCGAGCGCTTCATCAAGCTCTATCCGAACCATTCCAGCGCGGACTACGCCTGGTACCTCAAGGGCCTGATCAACTTCGGCCTGACGCAGAACTTCCTGTCGCAGTTCACCACGCCGGATCTCACCGACCGCGACCCGAAGGCGTCGCGCGAAGCCTTCGACTCTTTCAAGGAAGTGGTGACGCGCTACCCCGAGTCCAAGTATGCCGAGGACGCCGAGGCGCGCATGTACTTCCTCGTCAACGCCCTCGCCTCGCACGAAGTGCACGTCGCGCGCTACTACATGAAGCGCGGCGCCTACATCGCGGCGGCCAATCGCGCCCAGTACGCGATCCGCTTCTATCCCAACGCCCCCGCGCTGGAGGAGGCGGTCTTCGTCCTGGTCAAGGCCTACGACGCCCTGGGCATGGACGAGCTGCGCGATGCCGCCGACCGCGTGATGCGCACCAACTTCCCGGACAGCCGCTACCTCAAGGCAGGCGGCGACAGGCGCGATGCGCCCTGGTGGCGCATCTGGGATCCTGACTGGTAAGACCTGGCCAATGAACCGCATCCTGGTTATCGGCGCCGCCGGCATGATCGGCCGCAAGCTCACGGCGCGCCTGCGCAAGGAGGGCGTTGGCGAGCTCATCCTGCACGACGTCGTGCCCTTCGAGGGCAGCTCCATGGTTTCGGACCTCTCGGTGCCCGGCGAAGCCGGCAAGCTGGTGGCGAAGCGCCCGGAGCTCATCTTCCACCTCGCGGCCATCGTGTCGGGGGAAGCGGAGGCGGACTTCGAGAAGGGCTACCGCATCAACCTCGACGGCACGCGGCACCTCTTCGAGGCGGTGCGCAAGGTCGGCGATGGGTACAAGCCCAAGATCGTCTTCACCTCGTCGATCGCCGTGTTCGGCGCCCCCTTCCCCGACGCGATCGGCGACGAGTTCCTGAATGCCCCGCTGACCAGTTACGGCACGCAGAAGGCGATCGGCGAGCTGCTGCTGTCGGACTACAGCCGGCGCGGCCTCTTCGACGGCATCGGCATCCGCCTGCCGACGGTCTGCGTGCGCCCGGGCAAGCCGAACAAGGCCGCCTCCGGCTTCTTCTCCGGCATCCTGCGCGAGCCGCTCGCCGGCCAGGAAGCGGTGCTGCCGGTGCCCGACACGGTGCGGCACTGGTTCGCGTCCCCGCGCGCGGCCATAGAGTTCCTGATCCATGCTTCAAAGATCAATACTGACCTGCTAGGCACGCGCCGCAACCTGTCGATGCCCGGTCTTTCGGCGACGATCGCCGAGGAAATCGAGTCGCTGCGCAGGGTGGCGGGCGACAAGGCGGTGCGCCTCATCCGGCGCGAGCCCGACCCGACGATCATGCGCATCGTCGAGGGCTGGCCGCGCAACTTCAACGCCAGGCGCGCCCTCGACCTCGGCTTCCGTCCCGATCCGAGCTTCGACGACATCGTCCGCTACCACGTCGCGGACGAGCTCTCCTAGCCGAAGAAGCCCTCGACCTCCGGCAGCTCGCGCGTGAGCTTCATCGGCGGCAGACTGCGGATGATGCCGCGGCCATAGGACTTCGACACCAGGCGCGGATCGCACAGCATGAGCACGCCGCGGTCCGTCTCGTCGCGGATCAGCCGGCCGGCGCCCTGCTTGAGCTGCAAAACCGCCTGCGGCAGCTGCAGCTCGGTGAACGGATTGCCCTCGCGTGCGCGCAGCCCCTCGATGCGCGCCGCGAGCACCGGGTCGTCCGGCGGCGCGAACGGCAGCTTGTCGATCACCACCACCGAGAGCGCTTCGCCGCGCACGTCCACGCCCTCCCAGAACGACTGGCTGCCGAGCAGGACCGCATTGCCCAATCGCCTGAAGCGCTCGAGCAGCTCGCTGCGCGAGCCGGTGCCCTGCACCAGCAGCGGAAAGTCGATGCGGCCGCGCAGCAGCTCGTGCGCCTTGCGCAGCGCGCGCAGCGTGGTAAAGAGCAGGAAGGCGCGCCCGCCGCTCGCCGCGAGCACGGGCAGCGCCGCCTCGACTACCGCTTCGGTGAAGCCCGGCGCGTTGGGATCGCCCGGCAGGCCTCGCGGCAGGTAGAGCAGCGCCTGGCGGCCGAAATCGAACGGGCTCGCCCAGCGGCGCGTCTGGGCCTCGGCCACGCCCAGCTCGCGCGTGAAATGGCCGAAATCCTCGCCTACCGCCAGGGTGGCCGAGGTGAAGATCCAGGCGCGCGGATGGTCCGCCATCTGCTTGCGGAACAGCTCCGCGGAGGACAGCGGGGTGAGATGCAGATGTGCCGCCTGCCCGAAGGCTTCCACCCAGCGCACCTCGCCCGCGCTCTCCTCGTGCATTTTCCGCAATAGCGCCGACGCCTCGCCCAGGCGACGCGCGCAAGAGTCCAGCCCCTCGGAGCGCTCGGCCTGCGCGGCGAGCGGCTCCTGCAGATCGCGCAGCGCACGTCCCAGCTTCTCGACTGCGTCGGGAAATGCCGGCAGCCGGACCGCCTGGCCCCACGAAAGGCGCGTGCCCGCCTCGCCGAGCGCGAGGCGCAGGTCGCGCGCCGCCTTCTCCAGGCGCCCCGCCAGCGCGTCGAGCTCCGGCGAGGCGCCGCCGGCCGTGCGCAGCTCCAGGCGCAGGTCGCGCGCCAGCTCGACCAGCTGGGCGCTCGACACGGTTTCGCCGAAGAACATCCGCGCCGTCTCAGGCAGCTGGTGCGCCTCGTCGAAGATCAGCGTGTTGCACGACGGCAGCAGCTCGGCGACGCCTTCGTCGCGCAGCACCACGTCGGCAAAAAAGAGGTGGTGGTTGACCACCACCACGTCGGCGGCGAGCGCGTTGCGGCGGGCGCGCATCACGAAGCAGTCGCGGTAGTCGGGGCATTCCTGCCCGAGGCAGTTTTCGCGCGTCGAGGTGGCGTGCGCCCAGATGGGCGCGTCCTCGGGCACGTCGGCGAGGTCGGCGCGGTCGCCGGTGACGCTGGTGCGCGAGAACTGCTCGATGCGCGAGAGCTGCGCCGCCTGCTCCCGCGTCTCGAGGCGCGCTTCGCCGCGCGCGCGCCCGAGCCGGTACAGGCAGACGTAGTTGCTGCGGCCCTTCAGGAGCGCGGCGCTCGCCCCCGAAGCGAGGGCCTCGCGCACCGCCGGCAGGTCGCGGTCGAAGAGCTGGTCCTGCAGGGTCTTGGTGCCGGTGGAGACGATCACCTTGCCGCCCGAAAGCAGCGCCGGCACGAGGTAGGCGAAGGTCTTGCCGGTCCCGGTGCCGGCTTCGGCGACCAGCACGCCGTTGTGCTCGATCGCCTGCTCGATCGCCGCCGCCATCTCGAGCTGCTGCGCACGCGGCTTGAATCCCGGAATCCTGGCGGCGAGCAGCCCGTCGGCTGCAAACGCGCGCTCGAGAGCGCGCGTCAGTTGCGCCTCTCCTCGACCCGCAGCTCTTCCACCTTTACCCACACGCGGCGCGACTCGGTCGCTCTTGCCTGGGTAGACGAAGCAATTCCTCGTTGATCGGTTGCGGTGTTTCCTGCCAGTGCACCCAGCTCGAACCACTCGCCCAGCCTGCCACTCGCGCTGGTAGCCGCGCCTTGCGACTGCACGGTGCCGCGCGGGCCCAGCACTTCGCGCTGCTGGGAGATTTCGACGTGCACGGTCTGGCCCGACAGGCGCGGCACAACGGCGAAGCCGGTGCTGGCCTCCTGGACGACGAAGGTTTCCTGCGAGACGACGCCGCCCGGGGTGCGGATCACCTGGCGCTGCGGCAGCGTGCGGGACTGGCCGGTGCTGATCCACGCCGTGCCGCCTTCGACCACCTGAACGCGCTGGTCGATCCGCTCCTCGACGCCGGTGCGCGCGTCCCGCGCCCGCAGCTCGATCTGCGAGCCGCGGTTGCTGATCGTGCCGCTGGCCGAGAGATCGCGGTTTGCCGACTGCGCGGCGTCCTCGAAGCGCACCAGGATCTGCAGGCGGCGCGAGGGCCGGTCGATGGCCTCGAGCGCCTGCCGGAGCTCGGCCAGGTTCTGCGGACTCGTGCGCACGATCAGCTGACCGGACTGGCCGGTCAGCGTCGCCCCTGGCTCGAGCAGGGGCCGCAGCACCGGCAGGACCTGATCGACCGTGCGATGCCGCAGCGGAATGATCTCGAGCGCGTACTGCGCCATGGCCTGAACGGACCACAGCAGCGCGATCACTACACCTGACCGGATCAATGCCACTTCATCGGCTCCCACGTACTCAACGCGCAAGCTGCGACTTCGCTTACCGCGAAATTATGAGACAGCTTCTCCTTCTGTGCGCCTTGCTCGCGAGCCTGCTGCCTTCGGCGGCTTCGGCCAGGGCCGACCCCGACACCTCGGCGCGCGAAGGACCGATCAGCCACGCCCTGCGCGCGCTCGGCACGCGCTATCGCTACGGCGGCGCGTCGCCCGAGACCGGATTCGATTGCAGCGGCCTCATCACGCATGTTTTCGAGCGGGCGGGGCTCTCGTTGCCGCGTACCGCGCTGGCGCAGAGCCGCGTCGGTACCCCGGTGAAGCGCGCCAACCTGGCGCCCGGCGATCTCGTCTTCTACAACACCCGCAACCAGCCCTATTCGCATGTAGGGATGTACGTCGGCAACGGCCGCTTCGTTCATGCGCCCAAGCCGGGCGCCAAAGTGCGCATCGAGCGCCTCGATACTCCGTACTGGAGGTCCCGGTACAACGGCGGACGGAGACTGGATATCGATAACAGTTCTCATTGACACCGGCAATAGGAGTCATTATCGTTTGGGCACCATGCCCAAATTCCTCCGAAAAAACTGCCGTTTAGCCCTTTTGTCGTGGGCGGCCGCATCCCTGTTCGCCGCCCTTCCCGCCGCAGCCCAGGACAAGGTCCTCAACCTTTACTCCTCGCGGCACTACCAGACCGACGAAGCGCTCTACACCGGCTTCACCAAAGCCACCGGCATCAAGGTCAACCGCATCGAGGCCGGCGAAGACGCGCTCATCGAGCGCATCAAGAATGAAGGCGAGCGCAGCCCCGGCGACGTGCTGGTGACGGTCGATGCCGGCCGGCTATGGCGCGCCGAGCAGCTGGGCCTATTCCAGCCGACAAAGTCGGAGGTCCTGGACAAGCGTATCCCCGCCAACCTGCGCGAGCCGGGCGGTCACTGGTACGGCTTCTCGACCCGCGCGCGCCTCATCGCCTACAACAAGGCGAAGGTGAAGGCCGGCGAGATCCAGACCTACGAGGACCTCGCCGACCCGAAATGGAAGGGCCGCGTCTGCATGCGCTCCTCGACCAACATCTACAACCTGTCGCTGATGGGGGCGCTGATCGACCACCTCGGCGAGCAGAAGGCCGAGCAGTGGGCGCAGGGCGTGCGCGCCAATCTCGCGGTGGACCCCAAGGGCGGCGACACCGACCAGCTGAAGAACGTCGCCGCCGGGCAGTGCGACGTGACGATCTCCAACCAGTACTACTACGCCCGCCTGCTGCGCTCGCAGAAGCCCGACGAGCGCGAGGTCGGCGAGCGCATCGGCGTGGTGTTCCCGAACCAGAGGACCTGGGGGACGCACGTCAACATCTCCGGCGCCGGCGTGATGAAGCACGCCCCCAACCGCGAGGCGGCGGTCAAGTTCCTCGAGTACCTGGCGAGCGACGAGGCACAGCGCTATTTCGCCGACGGCAACAACGAGTGGCCGGTGGTCGCCGGCGTCAAGATCGACAACCCGGTGCTCAGCGGCTTCCCCGACTTCAAGCGCGACACGCTGAACGTCGCGATGTTCGGCAAGAACCAGCCGAACTCGCAGAAGATCTACGACCGCGTGGCCTGGAAGTAGCGCTTCGTAACGAACAGCACCGCCAGCAGGCCGACCGCGACGATCACCAGTGACGGCGCGGCGGCCTCCGCCAGGCGCTCGTCCTTGGCCAGGTTGTAGGCCTCGATCGCCAGCGTATCGAAGTTGAAGGGCCGCAGCGCGAAGGTCGCCGGCAGCTCCTTCAGCACGTCCACGAACACCAGCAGCGCCGCCGCGGCCAGGCTCGAAGCGAGCAGCGGCACGTGCACGCGCGCGAGCGCGCCGGCCGGGCTGGCGCCGAGGGAGCGGGCGGCATCGTCCATGCTCGGCGTGATCTTCGCCAGGCCGGCCTCGGTGGTCTGCAGCGCGACGGCGAGCAGGCGCACGACATAGGCGTACACCAGCGCCACGATGCTGCCTGTGAGGAGCAGCCCGACCTTGATTCCCCACGCCTGCTCCAGCCAGCCGGCGAGCAGATTGTCGAAACGGCCGAGCGGCACCAGGACGCCGACGGCGATGACCGCGCCCGGGATGGCGTAGCCGAGCCCCGCGGCACGGTTCGCCGCGGCGACCAGCCTGCTGCGCGAGAGGCGCGCCGCGTAGGCCATGAGCATCGCGAGCGCTACGGTCACCAGCGCGGTGAGACCGGCCAGCGCGAAGCTGTTGCCGACCAGCGAGGCGAGCCGCGCGCCGAGCAACGCGCTGCGTTCTTCCCACGCCATGGCGCCGAGCAGCGCGACGGGAAGCACGAAACCGAGGGCGACGGGCGCGGCGCAGGCGGCGAGCGCAGCGAGCGCCTGCGCGCCCTGCAGCTTCTGCGGCTCGGCCGGCCTGCGCAGCGAAGTGGCGTGGTACGCCGCGCGGCCGCGGCTCGTCCGCTCGAGCGCAAGCAGCACCACGACGAAGCCGAGCAGGCAGACGGAAAGCTGGGCCGCGGCCACCGTGTCGCCCATCGACATCCACGCCTTGAAAATACCGGTGGTGAACACCTCGAGCGCGAAGTACGAGACGGTGCCGAAGTCGGCGAGCGTTTCCATCAGCGCGAGCGCGGCGCCGGCGGCGATCGCCGGGCGCGCGAGCGGCACCGCGACGTGCCAGAACGCGCCCCACGCCGACAATCCGGCGAGCCTGCCCGCCTCGATCGCGCTGCGCGAAAGCCCGAGAAACGCCGTGCGCGCTATCAGGTAGACGTATGGGTAGAGCGCGAGCGAAAGCATCGCTGCCGCGCCCCACAGCGAGCGGATCTCCGGAAACCAGTAGTCCCGCGCCTGCCAGCCGGTGGCGGCGCGCAGCGCCGACTGCACCGGCCCGGTGAACTGCAGCCAATCCGTGTACGCGTATGCCATCACGTACGCGGGCATCGCGAGCGGCAGCATCAGGGCCCATTCGAGGACGTCGCGGCCCGGAAAGCGATAGCTGGTCACGAGCCAGGCGGACAGCACGCCGATGGAGATCACGCCGCAGGCGACCCCGGCAAGCAGCAGCGCGGTATTGCCCACGTATCTCGCCAACCCGGTGGCGGCGAGATGCGACCAGGTGTCGCCGCCGCCGGCGAACAGGCTGCCCAGCACCGAGGCGAGCGGCAACGCGATCAGGCCCGCGGCAAGGAACGACACTCCCCTAAATGCTTGAACGCTCAGGATCAACTTTCGTACTTGAGAATGATTACTATAATCGTCGCATGAATCCGCGATCGCCGACTCTCCTCCTGGATGTTGCCGGGCTGACCCATGCCTACGGCCGCCACGAGGTGGTGCGCGATCTCTCGTTCTCTCTGCCCAGCGGCGCGATCGGCTGCCTGCTCGGACCGAGCGGCTGCGGCAAGACCACGGTGTTGCGCTGCATCGCCGGCTTCGAGATTGCGCAGCAGGGCGCGATCCGCATCAACGGCAGGGAGGTTTCCGGCCCGCACACGATGCTGCCGCCGGACAAGCGGCGCATCGGCATGGTGTTCCAGGACTACGCCCTGTTCCCTCACCTGACGGTGAGCGGCAACATCGCCTTCGGCCTGCGCGGCGCATCGCAGGCGGCCGCGCGGGTCGCGGAGCTCGCCAAGCTGGTCGGATTGTCGTCGTCCCTGGAGAAGTATCCGCACGAGATCTCGGGCGGCCAGCAGCAGCGCGTCGCGCTGGCGCGCGCACTGGCGCCGAGTCCCGACCTGCTGCTGCTCGACGAGCCGTTCTCGAACCTGGATGTCGACCTGCGCGAGCGGCTGTCGGCCGAGGTGCGCGAGATCATCAAGGCGAGCGGCGCCACCGCCGTCCTGGTGACGCACGACCAGCAGGAAGCGTTCGCCGTTGCCGACGAGATCGGCGTGCTGCACGACGGCCATATCCAGCAGTGGGACACGGCGTACAACCTGTACCACCGCCCGGCGAACCGCTTCGTCGCCGACTTCGTCGGCCAGGGCGTGTTCCTGCCGGCAGCCGCGATCAACTCGCGCGAGCTCGAGATCGAGCTGGGCGTACTGCGCGGCAGCTCGCCGCACGGCGGTCGCAACCTCGACGTATTGCTCAGGCCCGACGACGTAGTGCACGACGACGCCGCGCCGATCAAGGCAGAGGTGTTGCACAAGGCGTTCCGCGGCGCCGAGATCCTCTACACGCTGCGCCTGCAGAGCGGGAGCAAGGTATTGGCGCTGGTGCCCAGCCACCACAACCACGCCATCGGCGAGCGCATCGGCATCCGCCTGGACGTCGACCACGTCGTGGCGTTCGCGCCGAGCGAGCGCAGCGCGCCGCTAGCCTGACGTCTCTTTCAGGTCGAAGTCCACCGGGATCTCGAAGCTGAATTCCCTGCCGCGCAGCGCGGCGGGTATTTCGGCGCGGGACTGCGCCTTGCTGATCATGTCGAGCGCCTGCTGGTCGAGAATCCTGTGGCCGGAGCTGACGCGCACGCTGTAGCCGGGTACGCCGTTCGCGCGCACCGTCACTGCGACGACGACCCTTCCTGTCCAGTTGTTATCGATCGCGGCGCGCGGATAGCGCTTGAGCTTCGCGGCCTGGCCCGCAACTTCGATGCGGTAGCGCGCAAGCGCTCCGGCGTCGAAATCACCCGCGCTCGGCGCAGGCGCAGCCTCCACGGTCGCGGCCGGGCCGGGCGCGGGCGGCGCGCTCGGCGCGGGCACGGCCGGCTGCGCTTCGGCGGCGGGTGCGGCAGACGTGGTGGGCGCCGGAGGCTCCGGTTGCGGCGGCGATAGCGGCGCGGGTTTCGCGACGGGTGGTGACTCAGGTGGGGGTGGCGGCCTCACCGTCGGCTTGACCGTGGGCGCCGGCTGCTGCTCTTCAACGCGCGGCGGGCTAACCGGCTCTGACTGCACCAGCCGTGCGACGATCGGCTCGGGCGCGGCGGCGCGCCTGCTCGCATCCTTCATGGAGAAGCTGAACAGCATGAGTCCGTGCAGCGCGATGGACGCCAGCACCGCGTAGTGAAAGACGCGACTTTCTCCGCCGTGCATAGCCGCGCTCATGGAGCCGGCCAATATATCAGCTAGCCCGTCTGCAGCGCCTTCCAGACCTTCTCGGGCGTGAGCGGCATCTCGAGGTGCAGCACGCCGCGGCCGCGCAGCGCATCGAGCACGGCGTGCACCAGCGCGGGAACCGAGCCGATGGTGCCGAGCTCGCCGCAGCCTTTCACGCCGAGCAGGTTGGTCTTCGACGGCATACTTTCGTCGAACTCGGTGCGCAGCGGCGGCATCTGGTCGGCGCGCGGCGCGGCGTAGTCCATGAGCGAGCCGGTGACGAGCTGCCCGCTCTGCGGGTCGTAGATCACCTGCTCGTACAGCGCCTGGCCGAGGCCCTGCGCGACGCCGCCGTGGATCTGCCCCTCGACGATGGCGTGGTTGATGATGCGCCCGATGTCGTCGCAGCTCGCCAGGCTCGCCACCTCGACCGCGCCGGTCTCCGCATCGATCTCCACCTCGCACACCTGCGCGCCGTTCGGCCATGACGGCGTCGACGGCGTCTCCGTCGCCGAGACGCGGATCAGGCGCTGCGGCTGGCGCGCGGCCAGCTCGCTGAAGGAGATCGAGCGGTCGGTACCGGCGATGCGGAACCGGCCGTCGCGAAAGTCGATGTCCGCGGCGGCCGCTTCCAGCGCTTCCGCGGCAAGGTCCTTGCACTGCGAGATCATCCTGCGGCCGGCTGCGGCCACGGCCGATCCGCCGACGAACGCCGAGCGCGAGCCGACGCTGCCGACGCCGTTCGCGCGGTCGGTGTCGCCCTGCACGATGACTATTTTTTCAACCGCCACCCCGAGAACTTCCGTCACCAGCTGGGTATAGGTCGTTTCCAGGCCCTGGCCCATCGCCTGGGTGCCCGAGAACACGGTCACCGTGCCGTCCGCGGCCACCTCGATGTCGACCGTCTCCGTGGGAAGCGCGCCGGTCCACTCGAGGTACACCGACATGCCGCGCCCGCGCAGCTTGCCGCGCTGTTCGGACTGCTTCTTTCTTGCTTCAAACCCCTTCCAATCGGCGAGCGCGAGGACATTGTCGAGCACGCGCTCGAAGTCGCCGGTGTCGTACACCTCGCCGACATGCGTCTTGTAGGGCAGCTCGTCGGCGCGCAGCAGGTTGCGCCGCCGCAGCTCGACCCGGTCGATGCCGGTCTGGTGCGCCGCCTTCTCCATCAGGCGCTCCATGAGGTAGTTGCCCTCGGGCCTGCCCGCGCCGCGATAGGCGCCGGTCGCCATGGTATTGGTGAGCACCGCCTTGATGTGATAGTCGACCACCGGAACGCGATAGACCGTGGTCTGCACCTTGGCCACCATGGCGAGCGGGATGATCGCCGAGGAACCGACCGGCGTCGCGCCGATGTTGCCCAGCGACTGCATGCGCAGGGCGAGGATCATGCCGTCGCGATCGAGCGCGAGGGCGCCGCGGTAGTGCTGGTCGCGCGCCATATGCGCGGCAAGAAACTCTTCGCTGCGCTCGCCGCGCCATTTCACCGGCCGGCCGAGCTTCTTCGCCGCGTAGCAGACCAGGGCGTCCTCGGGCGACAGTCCGGTCTTCATGCCGAAGCCGCCGCCGATGTCGCCGTTGATCACGCGGAAGTCCTGCACCTTGGCGCCGAACACCGCACCGAGCAGGTCGCGCGTGCCGGTCGGCTGCTGGGTCTGGGTGTAGAGCGTAGTGCGGCCGCCCTCGTGCACGCCGATCGCGCAGCGCGGCTCGAGCGCCATCGCATTCAGGCGATGGTTGTGCAGTTCGACTTCCACCACATGCGCGGCCTTGGCAAACGCCGCGGCCGTCGCCGCAGCGTCCCCATACCTCGCCTCGGCCGCGATGTTCCCGCCGGCCGCCGGCCAGATCTGCGGCGCGCCGGACTCCACGGCCTTGCGCGGATCGACCACACAAGGCAGCTCCTGATATTCGGGAGAGATCAGATCTGCCGCGTCCTGCGCCTGCTGCCGCGTCTGCGCCACGACGGCTGCGACCGGCTGACCGGCGTAGTACACCTTGCCCTCGGCGAGCGGCGTGCGCGGCGGCGCCGCCATCGGCGAGCCGTCGGCGCGTTTGAACAGCGGCGGAAACGGAATGTGCTTCACGCCGTCGGCGCGCAACTCCGCCATCGACCACACCGCGATCACTCCCGGGGCTTTTCTCGCCTCTGCCAGATCGATGCCCTTGATCTCAGCGTGGGCGTGCGGCGAGCGGAGGACCACAAGCCAGGCTTGATCTGGAAATACGCGGTCGTCGCTATAGAGCCCCTTGCCGACGAGCAGGCGATCGTCCTCGAGGCGCTTCTGCGAGCGCGATGCGCCGAAGCGCGCGATGGACGGATCGAACTGGACCTGCAGGGTAGGAAGGGTCATCAGCCTGGAAATGGATCGGACAGGACGGGCAAGCGAACCGATCATGGCAAATTTCCCTGCCCGGCGCCAGAATCATTCCGCATGGGCCTGGTCGAGATCCCCGCCCGGCAGGGTGCCGCGCTGCGCCTGCGCGCCGGGCAGTCGATCCGCGTCGTCAACACGCGCGGCGGGCAGGTAGTCGACTTCTGGGCCTTCCTGGAAGGCACGGCCGAGCACCTGTCGATGCCGCATTCCGTAGTGACGATCGGACGGATCAAGCCGCTGCCAGGCGACGTCCTGGTGTCGGACCTGCGCCGGCCGGTGCTGCGGCTGGAGGAGGATCGCTCGCCGGGCACGCACTGCATGCTGTTCGCCGCGTGCGATCCCGCGCGCTATGCGCTGCTCGGCGTCAAGGGCCACCACGACAACTGCGCGGACAACCTGCGCAAGGCGCTCGCGCCGTTTGGCGTCGCGCCGGCCTACGTGCCCACGCCCCTCAACCTGTTCATGAACACCAGGTTCTCCGAGCACCGCGCGATGACGGTCGAGGAGCCGCGGGCCGTGGCCGGCGACAGCGTGACGTTCCGCGCCGAGCGCGACTGCCTGGTGGCGATGTCGGCCTGCCCGCAGGACCTGCTTCCGGTGAACGCGCACGGCTGCACGCCGCAGCCGGTCGCCTACGCGGTACTCTGACGGGTAGGATTACGGGATAACGATGGCGGAGGCGATCTTGGCGATGCGGAAGACGATGTTTCTCCTGGCCCTGGCGGCGACGCTCGCCGCCCCGGCCCATGCGCAGGCCCCATCCCCTTATCCGAGCAAGCCGGTGCGCATCATCGTCGGCTTCTCCGCCGGCGGCTCGACCGACGTGCTGGCGCGCATCGTCGCCGACGAGCTGCGCAAGGACTGGGGCCAGCCGGTGGTGGTCGAGAACCGCGTCGGCGCGGGCGGCGTGCTCGCCGCCGAGCACGTCGCCAAGTCGGCGCCGGACGGCTACACGCTCTTCGTGCAGAGCGCGACGCATTCGGCGATCGCGGCACTGAAGGAGCCGACGCTGCCGTTCAGCTCGGTGAAGGACTTCTCGTGGATCACGCTGGTGGCCACCGCGCCCAATGTCCTGGTGGTGCGCGCCGACTCGCCGCTCAAGGAGCTGCCGGCCTACATCGCCGCGGCCAAGGCGAAGCCGGGCGAGGTCACCTACGCCAGCTCGGCGATCGGCGGCGCGCTGCACCTCGCCGGCGAGACCTTCTCCCACCTCGCCGGCATCAAGCTCAACCACATCCCATACAAAGGCGCCAACGAAGTCGTCGCCGCGGTGCTCGCCGGCACCGTGCAGTCGTCCTGGTCGGCGGCGAATGCCGCCTTTCCGCTGGTCAGCTCGGGCAAGCTGCACGCGGTGGCGATCGCAGCCGAGAAGCGCTTCAGCCTGATGCCCAATACGCCGACCTTCGCCGAGCTCGGCATCCGCGGCATGAAGAGCGATACCTGGGTCGGCGTGATGGGGCCAGCGAACATGCCGCGCCCTCTCGTCGCCTCGCTCGACGCCCAGCTGCAGAAAATCATCGTGCGGCCCGACGTGAAGGAGAAGATCGCCAAGGTCGGCGCCGAGACGGTCGGCCTCGGCCCGGACGCGTTCCGCGAGATGGCGGCCGCCGAGATCGCGCTGCTCACCGACATCGCGAAGAAAGCCAACATCAAGGCCGAGTGATGTCGACCGTCCATCCGCTCAATCCCCGGCCCCCGAGCGGCAAGTACGACCGGCTCGTGCTGCCGAACGGGCTGGTCCACCGCTCGCTCTACACCGACCCGCAGATCTTCGAGGAAGAGATGGTGAAGATCTTCGGCGGCAGCTGGGTGTTCCTGCTGCACGAAGGCGAGATCCCGAAGCCGAACGACTTCAAGCAGGTCACCGTGGGCCGCCGCCCGACCATCGTCGCGCGCACCGAGAGCGGCGAGGTGGTGGCGATGCTCAACCGCTGCAGTCATCGCGGCAGCCCGGTCGTGACCGCGCCCTGCGGCAACGCGCGCAGCTTCGTCTGCCCGTACCACGGCTGGACCTACGCCAACAATGGCGAGCTCGCGAGCGTCACCTTCCCGGCCGGCTACGGGCCCGACTTCGACAAGAAGGCGCACAACCTGGGGCGCCTGCCGCGCGTCGAGTCCTATCGCGGCTACGTCTTCGGCTCGCTCAACCCCGACGTCGAGCCGCTGCTCGAGTGGCTGGGCAACGCGCGCCAGCACCTCGACTGGAGCATCGACCGCGATCAGGCCGGGCCCGGCGGCGTGCGCGTGGTCGAGGCGATCCGCATGACCTACAAGGGCAACTGGAAGCACCAGAACGACAACAACACCGACGGCTACCACACGCCGTTCCTGCACAAGGCCACCAACCTGATGAACCGGCAGCGCCACGGCGCCGGCAAGTGGCTCTCGCACGTCAACGACCAGACGGAAATGGTGTGCCAGTACCTGGGCCACGGCCACAAGCTCGGCGACCACCGGCCCGAGCTCAAGTCCGCCTGGCAGCAGTCGCGCCCGGTCCCCGGCCGCGAGACCTTCTCCGAAGCGCTGATTGCCGGGGTGGGCGAAGCGCAGGCGCGCGAGCAGCTCGAGCTGGTCGGGCGCGCCGGCATCAACCTGGTGATCTACCCGAATCTCTTCATCATGGGCAACGGCACCTTCGCCGTGTTCGAGCCGGTGGCGGTCGACCTCACCAACATCCGCTACCACGCCACCCTGATCAACGACGCGCCCGACGAGATCAACCAGCTGCGCCTGCGCTTCGAAGAGGACTTTCACAGCCTGGGCTCGCGCGACGACAGCGAGATCCAGGAGCTGGTGCAGCACACCCTCACCGTGATCCCGGAGATGGAGTGGCTCGACATCAGCCGCGGCACGTGCCGCCAGAGCGTCGATGAGAAGACCGGCGTGATCACCAGCAACAAGACCGACGACACCGCCATCCGCGGCGGCTACGACTGGTGGCGCACGCTGATGAACCGGGACGTGCGCACCACGGTCGTCGTCTGATGCAGACGAAAGTCAAAGCGACGGAAGAAACCCGCTACGTCGGCGCAGCGCTGTATGCCGACATGGAAGCATTCCTCGCGCGCGTGCGCGCAAACGGCGACGCGCAGTTCCTGCCCCCGGCCGAGCTGGCGCGCGTCGAGCGCTTCCTGAAACTCGAGGCGCGCCTCCTCGACCGCCGCCAGTACAAGCGCTGGGTGGAGCTGCTGGCCGAGGACTTCGCCTACTGGATCCCGGGCACCTGGAAGAACTCGAGCCTCAGCCGTGAGGTGGCGGTCAACTTCGACGACCGCCGGCGCATGCTGGACCGTATCGCCTACACCGACTCGGGGGTCCAGGCGGCGCAGACGCCGCCGTCGCGGACCGTGCGCTCGCTGAGCAACGTCGAGGCCTGGGCCGGTGCCGCCGGCAGCATCGAGGTCACGGCAAGCCTGCTGATCTCGGAGTTCCGCCGCCGGCCGATGAACACTTTCGCCGGCACGCAGAACATGCTGCTGACGCCCAGCGGGGAAGGCTTCCTCATCAAGTACAAGGTGATCGAGTTGCTCGACTGCGACGCGCCTCAGGGCAACAACAGTTTCATCCTCTGAGGCGGCGGGGAAGAGTGGCGGAGAGAGAGGGATTCGAACCCCCGGTACCGCAAGCGGTACAACAGATTTCGAGTCTGCCGCATTCGACCACTCTGCCATCTCTCCGCGGTCGAAACATGAATCGGTAATTTTATCAGGCCAGGCGCCCTGCCCCGGTGCTCTAATCAGGCCATGCCTGCACGATTCGCGATCATCGGCTATGGGGCGATCACCGAGGAGATTGTCCGCGTCCTCGACGAGCGGCGGCTGCTGGCCGACCTGGCCGGGATCCTGGTCCGGCCGGCGCGCCTGGACGAAGCGCGCCGCAGGGCGGCCGGCAGGTTCCCGGTGTTTGGCGGCGTCGACGAGCTGCTGCACGCCGGCCCGGGCCTGGTGGCGGAATGCGCCGGCCACGGCGCGATGCGCGAATACGCGAGCGCGATCCTGCAGGCGCGTGTGCCGCTTCTTTGCTCCTCGGTCGGCGTGCTCGCCGACGCGGCCTTCGCGGCCGAGCTCATGCAGACAGCGGGTTGCGACGGGTTGCTCGTTCCGTCGGGCGCGATCGCCGGCATCGACGGCCTCCTGGCCGCGCGCACCGCGGGTCTGGCGCAGGCGCAGTACACCTCGGTCAAGCCGCCCGCCGCCTGGATCGGCACGCCGGGCGAGCGCCTGGTCGACAGCGGGCGCCGGGCCGTCCTGTTCGAGGGAACCGCGCGCGAGGCGGCGCTCGCCTATCCGAAGAACGTGAACGTGGGCGTGACGGTGGCGCTCGCCGGGCTCGGCATGGACCGGACCCGCGTCAGCCTGGTGTCGGATCCGGCGGCGAGCGGGCCGCTCGGCATCATCGAGGCCGCGGGGGATTTCGGCACGTTCCGGTTCGAGATCCTGGCGTACGCGTCGCCGAGCAATCCCAAAACATCGCTCCTCACCGCGCACAGCATCGTGGCGGCGGCGTATACCGGCGTCTCCTTCCCGGCCGCGCAGGGCTTGCGCGGCGGTTCCGCGCCTTAGCCTCGCGGGTGCAGCGCTTCCTCGCCGCCCATGTAGGGCCGCAGCGCCGCTGGGACGGCCACGGACCCATCGGCCTGCTGGTAGTTCTCCAGGATCGCCACCAGCGTGCGCCCGACCGCCAGGCCTGAGCCGTTCAGCGTGTGCAGCGGCTCGGGCTTGCCTTTGTCGTTGCGGAAGCGCGCCTGCATGCGCCTCGCCTGGAAGGCCTCGAAGTTGGAGCAGGAGGAGATCTCGCGGTAGGCGTTCTGCGCCGGCAGCCAGACCTCCAGGTCGTAGGTCTTGGCGCTGGAGAAGCCCATGTCGCCAGTGCACAGCGCCATCACCCGGTAGGGCAGCTCGAGCTTTTTCAGGATCGCTTCCGCATGGCCGGTCAATTCCTCGAGCTTCTGGTAGGAGCTCGAGGGATGCACCATCTGCACGATCTCCACCTTGTCGAACTGGTGGTTGCGGATCATGCCGCGCGTGTCCTTGCCGGCCGAGCCCGCCTCCGAGCGGAAGCAGGGGGAGTGACAGACGAATCTAAGGGGTAGATCTTTCAGTTCAACAATCTCATCCCGGACAAAGTTTGTGACCGGGTACTCGGCGGTCGGGATGAGGTACAGGTCGCGATCCTCGATCTTGAACAGGTCGCCCTTGAACTTCGCCAGGCTCGATACGCCGTCGGCGCACGCGCCGCTCACCATATACGGGACGTACACCTCGGTGTAGCCGTGCTCGCGCGTGTGCACGTCGAGCATGAACTGGGCGAGGGCGCGATGCAGGCGTGCGACCTGCCCGCGCATTACGACAAAGCGGCTCCCCGCGATTTTCGTCCCGGTGGCGAAATCGAGGCCGGCGAGGCCTTCGCCGACGTCGACATGGTCCTTGACGGAAAAGTCGAACTTGCGTGGCTCGCCCCAACGGCGCTCCTCACGGTTGTCCTCCGACGAGGCGCCGACGGGGACCGATTCATGCGGCAGGTTCGGAATGCGCCCGAGGAAACCCTGGATCTCCTCCTGCAGCCTGGCGAGCTGCTGCTCCGACCTCTCGAGCAGCGCTTTGAGCTTCTCGCCCTGCTCGAGAAGCGGCGCCACATCCTGGCCCTTGCTTTTCGCCAGGCCAATGTCCTTGGCGATGCGGTTCTTCGAGGCTTGCGCCTGCTCGACCGCCGTCTGCAGATCCTTGCGCGTGCTCTCGTAGCGCTGGAAAAGCTCCGCGTCGAAGGCGCCCTCCCCGCGCGTGGCGAGCCGTCTGGCGACCCCTTCGGGATCCTTGCGCAGCAGCTGGATGTCGATCATTTCTTGTTTTTCAGTTGTTCAAGCTTTTCGCGAATCTTCGCTTCCAGGCCGCGGTCGGTCGGCTGGTACCACTGGGCCTGCTCCATCCCTTCGGGGAAATACGTCTGCCCCGCCGAGTACGCCTCCGGCTCGTCGTGCGCGTAGCGGTAGCCCTTGCCGTAGCCGAGGTCCTTCATCAGCCGCGTCGGCGCGTTGCGCAGGTGCATCGGCACCGGGCGCGTCGAGTCCTTCGAAACGAACGCGCGCGCCGCATTATAGGCATCGTAGACCGCGGCCGATTTAGCCGCCACCGCGAGGTAGATCACCGCCTCGGCCAGGGCGAGCTCGCCCTCGGGACTGCCCAGGCGCTCGTAGGTTTCGCAAGCGTCGAGCGCCACGCGCAGGGCACGCGGGTCGGCCAGGCCGATGTCCTCGACCGCCATGCGCACCAGGCGCCGGCCGACGTACAGCGCATCGGCGCCGCCGTCGAGCATGCGCACCATCCAGTAGAGCGCGGCGTCCGGGTCGGAGCCGCGCACCGACTTGTGCAGCGCCGAGATCTGGTCGTAGAACTGCTCACCGCCCTTGTCGAAGCGGCGCAGGTTCTTCGCCAGCACCTGCTCGACGAAGGCGCCGTCGATGGGCTTGCCCGCTGCGGCGGTCTTGAGGATTTCGACCGCATTCAGCAGGCGGCGCGCGTCACCGTCGGCAAATCCGATCAGACGCGCTTTCGCTTCCTCATCGAACTTGATTTCAGTTTTCTCAAGAAGCAACACCAGGTCATCGGCCCCCAGCGGGTCGAGAACATATACGGTGGCGCGAGAAAGCAGCGCGCTGTTCACCTCGAATGAAGGATTCTCAGTCGTGGCACCGATAAATGTAATGAGGCCGCGCTCGACGTAAGGCAGGAAGGCGTCCTGCTGCGCCTTGTTGAAGCGGTGCACCTCGTCGACGAACAGGATGGTGTGGCGGCCCGAGCGGGCGAGCTCGTTCTCGGCGGCCTGCATCGCGTCGCGGATGTCCTTCACGCCGGAGAAAACCGCGGACAGCGCGATGAACTCGGCATCGAAGGCGCGCGCCATGAGCCTCGCCAGGGTGGTCTTGCCCGATCCGGGCGGGCCCCACAGGATCATCGAGTGCGGCTTGCGCGACTCGAAGGCGAGCCTGAGCGGCTTGCCGGGCCCGACCAGGTGACGCTGGCCGACTACCTCCTCCAGCGTCTGCGGCCGTAGTGCTTCCGCCAGGGGCGCCGGCGGCTGCGCTTTGCCGAAGAGATCGCTCACGCCTACTTTTCGCCGAGAACGTCCGCGCCCTTGGGAGGCGTGAAGCGAAACTCCGCGGGATCGACCTTGGGATTGCGAGTCAGGTTGGTAAAGCGCAGCCGCGTGGTCTGGCCGAAGTGGTCGACCAGCTCCATCGCCTGCAGGCCGCTCGCGCTGAAGCCCATGCGCACGCGCTCGAAACCCGCCTCGCGCTCGCGCGGCTTCGCTTCCAGCCACTCCAGCCCGTCGCGCATGCCGGCTTCCGACAGTTCGAACGCGGCCTCCACCTCGGCACTGCCGGCAAGGAGCGCGGCGGGCGTGGAGCCCAGGGCGCGCGACAGCTTGCGCACCGTCACCTGGTTGAGGTCGCGGTCGTGGATCCACACGCGCTCGCCGTCGCCGACGATGACCTGGTCGACGGGCTTGGCATACACCCAGCGGAACTTGCCGGGACGCTGGAAGACGAAAGTGCCCTTCGCCTGCTGCACCGGTTTGCCGGCGCGATCGGACACGTTCTGCTCGAAGTCCGCGCGCGCCGACTGGGTGCCTTGCACGAACGTCTTGAAGCGCTCGATGGCAGCCGCTTGCGCGGTTGCAGAGAAAAATGCCAGGAGAAGAAGCGCTGAGCGCATGGGCTACTCCGCCTTGGCGGGAACCAGCACCTCGCGGTTGCCGTTGGATTGCATCGCCGAGACCATGCCGGCGCGCTCCATGTCCTCGATCAGGCGCGCCGCGCGGTTGTAGCCGATGCGCAGGTGGCGCTGCACGAGGGAGATGGACGGCCGGCGCGTGCGCAGCACGATTTCCACCGCCTGGTCGTAGAGCGGGTCCTTCTCGCCGGTCGGCTCGCCGCCCGCCGCACCGTCGACACCCTCCTCGACTGCGGGCTCGAGCACGTCGGTAAGGTATTCCGGCTTCGCCAGGGTCTTGAGGTGCTCGACTACCTTGTGCACCTCATGATCGGCGACGAAGGCGCCGTGCACCCGCTGCGGCAGCCCGGTGCCCGGGGGCAGGTAGAGCATGTCGCCCATGCCGAGCAGCGCCTCGGCGCCCGACTGGTCGAGGATGGTGCGCGAATCGATCTTGGAGGACACCTGGAAGGCGATGCGCGAGGGGATGTTGGCCTTGATCAGGCCGGTAATGACGTCGACCGACGGGCGCTGCGTGGCGAGCACCAGGTGGATTCCGGAGGCGCGCGCTTTTTGCGCGAGCCTGACGAGCAGCTCCTCGATTTTCTTGCCCACCACCATCATCAGGTCGGCGAGCTCGTCGATCACCACCACGATGTTCGGCAGCGCCGTGATCGGCTGCGGCTCGCCTGAATCGAGGGTCAGGGGGTCCTCGAGCTTGCGGCCCTGCTTCTCCGCCTCGGCGACCTTGTGATTGAAGCCCGACAGGTTGCGCACGCCGAGCCAGTTCATCAGCTTGTAGCGCCGCTCCATCTCGGCTACGCACCAGGTGAGCGCGTTCACCGCCTGCTTCATGTCGATGACCACCGGCGCGAGCAGGTGCGGGATGTCCTTGTAGACCGACAGCTCGAGCATCTTGGGGTCGATCATGATCATCCGCACCTGGCGCAGGTCCGACTTGTAGAGCAGCGACAGGATCATGGCGTTGATCGCCACCGACTTGCCCGAGCCGGTGGTGCCGGCGACGAGCAGGTGGGGCATCTTGGCGAGGTCGACCACGACCGGATTGCCAGCAATGTCCTTGCCCAGAGCCAGCGCCAGCGGTGAATTCAGCGCGTGGTAGGCCTCGGAGCCGAGGATCTCGGACAGGCGCACGATCTGGCGGTGCGGGTTGGGGATCTCCAGGCCCATGCACGACTTGCCGGGGATGGTCTCCACCACGCGGATCGACACCACCGACAGGGCGCGCGCCAGGTCCTTCACCAGGTTGACGATCTGGCTGCCCTTGACGCCGACCGCCGGCTCGATCTCGTAGCGCGTGATGACCGGGCCGGGATACGCGGCGAGCACCTTCACCGCGACGCCGAAGTCGGAGAGCTTCTTCTCGATCAGGCGCGAGGTGAACTCGATGGTCTCCGGCGTCACGCGCTCGCCGTCGTCTTCGGCCTCGTCGAGCAGCTTGAGCGGCGGCAGCGGCGTGTCGGGCAGGTTCTCGAACAGGGGCGCCTGCTTCTCCTTCTGCACGCGCTCCGATTTCTTGATCTCCACCACCGGCGGCTCGATGCGCAGCGGCGGATGCTCGTCCTCGCGGCGCTTTCCGGTCTCGACCACGAACTCGCGCTCCTCGCGGGCGATCTCGCCGATCCTGCGGTCGCGCCGGCTCTCCCAGGTCTGGCGGGCCAGGCTGTAGCCCGCCTCCAGCGCGAGGCCGAGCAGTTCGGCGACCTTGACCCAGGAAATCCCGGTGAACAGGCTGAAGCCGATGGCGGCAGTGGTGACCAGTGCGAGAGTCGCGCCGGTGAACCCCAGCGCCGCCGAGGCGCCACGCCCCCCGGCGACTTCGCCGATCAGGCCTCCCGGGGCAAGCGGCAGCTCCGCGGACAGGGTGTGCAGGCGGAGGTATTCCAGCGCCGCGCTGGATACCAGGAGGAGCACGAACCCCACCAGGGCTGCCCAAAGCGGGCGGGGATCGATGAGCGAGGTGCCGTCGAGCCTGCGGTAGCCCCAGATCACCACGTAGACGCAAAGGGCGACCCACCAGTACGCGGAGAGGCCGAACAGATAGAGCAGGACATCGGAGAGCCAGGCGCCGACAAGGCCGCCAGCGTTGCGCGTCACTGCATCGGTTGCGCTATGCGACCAGCCGGGATCGCTGCGGTGAAAGGTGGCGAAGATGAGCAGCAGGTAGACCGCGATCGCGACCAGCAGCAGCCAGCGGGCCTCGCGCAGCAGACCGGCAAGCCTTGCGGGAAGCGGAACGCCGGGGGATTTTTCTGCTATGCCCATCTCGAGCGTGGAATGGTACTCCACAAACAAAAACCCCCGCCGCGGCGGGGGTTGCCGATTTCGCGGAGCTTGCGCCCTAGCGGGAAATCGCGCACTCCAGGTTTCTGCCGGTGTTCACCACGCTGCCGGCCATCACCGAGCGGATGAAGGTCGCCGGCGGCGTGAATTGCAGACCCGGATCGGTCGACAGGAACAGCGGCCGCTGGTCCGGCGCGATGAGGCCGACCTGCCCGGCGGTGAGCTCGAGCACGCCGCGGCCGTTGCTGACCGTCGCATCGCCGTCCGCTACGGCGACGTAGATCGCCGCGTCCAGCCGCGCGCAGCCCGCCGCGCGCTCGCTCACGCAATCGTCGACGCTGAAAGTCTTGCCGCTGACCCCTACCGTCGCCGTGGCGAGCTGGTACTTGCTGCTGCTGCGCCTGCCGATGGTTCCGGTGGCCGCGCGCAGGCCGCCATGCAGCAGGCTGTAGGTGAACAGGTCGTCCTGCGGCTTGCTCTCGGAGAAACGGAAGGTGTCGAGCCTGACTGCCGTGCCGGGCTTGAGCAGGACCTGGGCGCCGTCACGGAAGCGGATCAGGGCGTAGCTTTCGCGCTCGGTGCTTATGGTGTCGCCGCTGCCGATCTGCGAGTGCCGCGAGAGGATGCGCACCGTGCCGTCGGCTTTCTTCACCGACACCGTGCCGTGGAGCTGGGCGACCGCCGCGTCCTGCGCCATCGCTGACGTCACGCTGGCCGCGATGAGAAACGCCGCAAGCAGATTTTTCAACAAGTCCCTACTCGGGGAGCATGATCGTATCGCGCAGGACGATGTTGGACCCGCGCACCTCGATATAGCCGCCCATCTGCAGGTCCTTCATGACGCGGCTGACCATCTCGCGCGAGGCGCCGATCATCTTGGCGATGTCCTGCTTGGGCAGGCGCTTGGTGACGATCTTCTCGCCGTCCACCGTTTCCGACATGTCGAGGAGCAGGCGGGCGACGCGCCCGTAGACATCCAGCAGCGCCAGGCTGCCGATCTTGCGGTCGGCCTCGCGCAGGCGCCGCACCAGGCCGCGCATCACCGCCTGCGCCATCTCGAAATTCTCGGCCAGGCTTTTCTTGAAGTCGCGCTTGGCGATCGACAGCAGCTCGCAGGGCTCGATCGAAACCACGCTCGCCGAGCGCGGCGCGTCGTCGATCAGGCCCATCTCGCCGAAGAACTCGCCGGGCCCGAGGATGCTGAGGATCACTTCCTTGCCCTCGGCATCGCTCATCATCACCTTGAGGCGGCCGGACAGGACGATGTAGAGGGAATCGGTGGGGTCGCCGCTCGCCATGACCGTGGTGGAGCGCGGCAGGCTGCGGCGCGTGATCACGGGGGTCAGCAGGCGCAGCTGCTCGTCCGGAAAACTGGCGAATAGCGGCACCGCCTTGAGTACCGCCGTAGAAACCATCGTCGCCATAGCTGGAATGCCCTCCCTGTGACTCGCGGCTATGGTAGCAGAACTGCGTCCCCGCCCCTGCGCTCATGGCGATGAAACCGGCTACCTGCAGGCCGGGGCGCCGACGTCTTCGCTGTCGCCCAGGCCCCTGCGGAAGCGCAGCGCGCGCGTTTCCACGTTCGCCGCGAAGATGACATAGGAGAGCAGGGAATCGTCGAAGGTGGTCAGGCCGGTCTGCACGACGCTCCCGGCAAGGCCCAGATCGAACACCTTCTGGAAGCCCCCCGCCAGGCTGACGGTGATCGGGAAAGCCTGCGGATAGGCGAGGCTGCCCGCCAGATCGACGTTGTTGGCGTCGAAGAAGCCCGAGTCCGGGCTGCCGATCATGTAGAACGAGCCGCCGGTCAGCGTGGCGGATCCGCCGCCCGACGGCGAGTAGGTGTACGGCCCGGTCCCGTTCACGGTGATCTTGATCTCGTCGCCGGCATCGATGCGCGCCGAAGCAAGCGAGCCCTGCGGCCCGGTGGTCTTGCCGCCTTGCAGAACGAGGATGCCGTCCACGGTCATCGTCAGCTTGCTCGGGTCGATCTGCGCCATCGCCTGGGCGTTGCGCGCCATCGTCGAGCTGATCGGCAGGCTGGTCACCGCGTCCGTATCGTTGACGTGCGCCGTGCCGCCCATGAGCACCACCGAGCCGCCGTTCTTCGTGGTGATGCTCTTCTGGGTCCCGACCAGGAGCAGCGCGCTGCTTGCCGCGACGGCGTTGGCGGTCTGCAGCGTGGCGCTGCCGCCCTGGAACAGGATGTGCCCTTGCGTTTCCAGGACGAGGTTCTGCGCCTGAAGAGTGCCCAGCGCGGTCACGAACAGCGGGTTTGCGCCGGAGTTGCTTGCCCTCGCGGTACCGCCGCGCACGATCAGGCTGTATGCGTCGGTCAGGGACGGCGGCAGCGCCTGCGTCAGCGACGGCGACAGCACGACGTCCGCCGGCCCGGGGGCGCTGCGCAGATAGATGGTCATGTCGCCGTCGGCGATCACGCTGGCGTTCGCCTGCTTCCTCAGGATGGTGCTGTCGTTGGGATCTGCGGTCGTGTATCCGACGTTGTCGTTGTCCCCGCCCTGGATGATCAGCTGCGTCGGATTGCTGGCCGGGGTCGAGGCCGAACCGATGTTGACCGCGGCGCCCTGCAGCCTCGCGCCATTGCCAAGCGGCGCGCTCGCGGTTCCGGCCGCGGTCCCCGCGGCCACGGTGATGACGCCATTGTTCAGCAGGTCGATCGTCCCGCCGGCGATCAGCTCCTGCCCGAAGGGATTCGCGGCCTGCTCGTTGAGGAGGACGCCCGTCCTCGCCCCGTCCGGAGCAGTCGCGGGGTCGGTATCGACTTCCGGCCCGAGCGGCGAAACAGGCGGCCTGACGTTGCCGTACCCCAGGAGCGAGAAGCTAACTCCCGTCACCTTCACGTTACCGCCGGTGTGCACCTGGTAGCTGCCCAGCAGCGTGACGTCGCCGCCGGCGAACAGGTCGAGGTTCCCCGCGCCCTGGTAGAGCGAGTTGTTGAGGACGATGCGGTCCACCGCGTTGAACCTCAGATGATTCCTGAACGGCGTGCTCGGCGTCCCGATCGTCTTGCCCTGGCCGGAGCTGGAGTAGAAGGGGTTGACGTAGTAGATGCTGCGGCCGGCATTGAAGATGAGCGAGCTGGCAGCGCTGTCGCTGATCCTCTCCAGCACGTTCGCCAGGTCGATGATGATGTCCTCGGTGGCGTTGATCGTGACGTTGCCGGCCGAGAACGGGTTCGCCGTGAGCGTGAACGAGCCGACCGCGGAGGTGACGAAGTCGCCGACCGTGCCGATGCCGGTCAGGTTGACGCCGCCGTCGCCGATGTAGCGAATCTGTCCGAGCGAATAGCCGCTGCCGCCGTTGACCGGCATCACCGGGTTGCCGGGCAGCGGGGTCGGGCAACCGTC
>Ga0193752_1000327_pt1 | contig 49339 bp, 34 predicted proteins | sample H1c1metaG_FD_144924 | JGI IMG/M metagenome (GOLD analysis project Ga0193752, IMG submission 144924) | Soil microbial communities from a riparian zone of the East river system, Colorado, United States - H1c1 | ecosystem: Environmental > Terrestrial > Soil > Riparian zone | place: USA: East River...
GTGATAATCCTTTAACTGCAAAGTTCATTGCAGAAAAAGCAGGGGTGGATGATTTTATTGCAGAGGCGACCCCCCAGGATAAAATGAATTATATAAGGCAGGAACAACAAGGCGGTAAGTTAGTTGCCATGATGGGTGATGGAACCAATGATGCGCCGGCACTTGCACAGGCCGATGTGGGCGTAGCCATGAACAGTGGAACCGCCGCCGCAAAAGAAGCCGGTAATATGGTTGACCTGGATAATGACCCTACCAAGCTGATAGAAATTGTAGAGATAGGTAAACAATTATTAATGACCAGGGGAACCCTTACAACCTTCTCCATTGCAAATGATGTTGCAAAATATTTTGCCATTGTTCCTGCATTGTTCATTGGTTCTATTCCGGCACTGCAGGCTTTGAATATAATGCAGCTACACAGCCCGGAGAGCGCTATTCTTTCTGCTGTTATTTTCAATGCCCTTATTATCCCCATGCTGATCCCGCTGGCTTTAAAGGGAGTTGCCTATAAACCAATTGGCGCCAGTGCATTACTCAGGAGAAACCTTTTGATCTATGGCCTGGGTGGCGTAATAGTTCCTTTTATAGGTATAAAACTCATTGACCTTGTCGTTGCATTATTTGTTTAAAAAAATAAAAATTCAGGATCATGAAAAAATATGTTTGGCCCTCTTTAAAACTTACACTTGTCTTTATCATTTTGTGTTCGGTACTATACCCGCTGTTCATTGCTGCTGTGGCAAAACTTAGTGCAGGTGCCGGTAAAGGTGAAACCGTGGAAGTAAATGGCAAAGTTGTCGGTTATGCAAATATCGGCCAGAAGTTTACAGACGATAAATATTTCCAGGGCCGGCCTTCGGCGGTAGATTATAATGCCGCGGGTTCTGCAGGTTCCAACAAAGGCCCTTCTAACCCGGATTATTTAAAGCAGGTGCAGGAAAGGATCGATAGTTTTTTAGTGCATAATCCCGGAGTTAATAAAGAAGAGATCCCTGCAGAACTGGTAACCGCATCAGGCAGTGGGCTTGATCCGGATCTGTCACCCGCTGGTGCCAAAATACAGGTAAAGCGTATTGCTGCGGTACGTAAACTGGATGAAGCAAAAATTCTTAACCTGGTTGACCAGCAAACCGAAAAACCATTAGCAGGCATGTTTGGTCCGCCCAAAGTGAATGTATTAAAATTAAATATTGAACTGGATAAATTAAAATAACAATTAAAAAATAAAAGATGAAAAAAGGTTTATTATGTGCTGCTGTTTTATTCAATACAATGGCAGTATTTGCACAAGACAGTACAAAAACTCCTAAAATTCCATTCGATGGTATGGACCTTAGCTGGATCAATGGACAAAGCAGGCAAAAGAACTTCCCGCTGGTTTGGAATGATAAGAACGGGGAAACCGTTTTAACCGGCGTGGTATTATTAGACGGTTACTTTAATTATAATTTTGCACGCCCGAAAGATAATACACAAACCATTTCTTCATCTACTGCAAGGAGCAATGAGTTCTCTTTAAACCAGGCCAGTATTGGTATTGAAAGTAATTACAAAAATATCATTGGCCGCCTGTGGCTGCAAACAGGCAGCATGACTGCCGTAGTGCAGGAAGCAGACGGCTCTGTTGCGAGGGGAAGGAATACCAGCACCGGTAATTTAAAATTCATTCGTGAAGCCGCCGCAGGTTATCACTTTAATGTTGCCTATGGCCTGAATGTAGAGTTAGGGATCTTTATGAGCTATATCGGGCTGGAAAGTTACGTGTTGCAGGAGAACTGGAGTTACCAGCGCAGCATGGTATGTGATTTCACACCATTTTATTTCCAGGGCGCAAGATTACAATTTTATCCTTCTAAAAAATTCAAAACAGAATTATGGATATTGAATGGCTGGCAAACCTATAATAGCTGGAGCAAAAATCTCGGGCTTGGTAATTCCAATTATTTCCGTCCAAATGAAAATTTACAGTTAGTGGCTAACTTTTACTATGGCAACGATAGTAAAAGCGGCACTACAGCATTATCAGAGATCCACCGCTTCCATCATGACAACAGCGTTGTTTACCGCTATTATAAAAACAAGTCAGGAAGCAGCAAAGGAATATCGCAGGCTGCATTCAGCCTCAACAGCCATTATGGTTTTCAATCAGGAGATGGTGTTAAAGCAAAAGATAATTATATGGCCGGTACTTCTTTGGCAAACAGGATCTGGTTTAATAATAATAAACTGGCTTTAACATTAAGAGGCGATTATATCACCAATCCCGGTGGCTACCTGGCATTTTCGCCTGCAGCCCCAGGCAATATTCCTAACGATTATGATGATGCCATTGCCAGTGGCAAAAAACTAAGCATAACACAGCTTTCCGCTACATTCGATGTGATGCCAAACGATCACGTAACTTTTCGTTTTGAGTATGACCACAGGGATTCCAATGTGCCTTACTTTGCGGGCCCGGGGGGTACTACTTCCCAAACCGGCTTCAGTACAGACCCGGTGGATCCTTTATGGAAACCCGATCTGCGGAAGGCTGAAACAGGTTTATAGTGGGCTGTAAACTTCAGGCTGTAAAAAATATATAAAGAGGGAATAATATCCCTCTTTAATTTTATCCTCAAAAGAAGAATATGCTCAGGGTATTTTATCATAACGAAACAGAGATCCAGAAGGAAGGTGAAACTATATTTTATTATGAAAAGGATTGACCTGGATGCCAAAAGGCCTTTCGGGCTTGATAATAACCTGGTTACAGAAGAAAAAATACCGCTTGTTGTTGAATCACCACAAAATATTAAGTTGAAAAGAATACTTGAGTAATATGCCTGAACAGGAAAAAAACGCTGAACATTTTTTAAACCTCATCCGCAAAAGCCGGAAAGGGAAGTTTAAAATTTATATAGGCATGAGTGCCGGTGTAGGTAAAACCTATCGCATGCTGCAGGAAGCACAAACCCTGCTACGTAATGGGATTGATGTTAAGATCGGCTATATTGAAACACATGGCAGAAAAGAAACACATGCATTGATGGAAGGATTGCCCGTTGTTCCAAGAAGAAAATTATTTTATAAAGGAAAAGAACTGGATGAATTTGATGTGCAGGCTGTATTGAACCTGCATCCGGAAGTAGTGATCGTTGATGAACTGGCGCATACCAATATTGAAGGAAGTAAAAATGAAAAGCGCTGGCAGGATGTAATAGATATTTTAGACGCCGGTATCAATGTAATTAGTGCGGTAAATATTCAGCATGTAGAAAGCTTACATGCCGATATAAAAGAAATTACCGGTGTAGATGTTGCCGAAAGAATACCCGACAGCGTTTTACGCCAGGCTGATGAAGTGGTCAATATTGATCTCACTGCTGATGAATTGGTGACCCGCTTAAAGGAAGGCAAAATATATACTTCTGACAAAATTGAACTTTCATTAAAGAATTTTTTCCAGGGCGAAAAAATATTGCAGTTACGGGAACTGGCGCTAAAAGAAGTAGCATCACAGGTAGAAAGAAAAATTGAAAACGAACTGCCACGCAATAGCCATCTAAAACCGGAGCGGTTCCTGGCCTGTATCAGCAGCAACCACGAGATAGCAAAAAAAGTGATCCGAAAAACCGCAAGGCTTGCCTCTTATTACAACAGCAATTGGTATTTATTGTATGTGCAAACCCCTAAAGAGGAAGGAGATAAAATTGGGTTGGCAGCGCAACGGCATTTGATCAATAATTTTAAACTGGCAACAGAATTAGGGGCAGAAATAATAAGAATTAAGAGCAGTAATATTGCAAAAGGTATTTTTGAAGCAACAACACAAAAAGAGATCACCACCATCTGCATTGGGAAACCGCACCTGAATTTGTTCAATGTTATAATGAATACTGCTGTATTTAATCAGCTACTTAATAAATTATCGGAAGCAGATATTGATATTGTAATTTTATCATAATAGCGTTATGAAACTAAAGGCAAAATTAGTACTGGGATTATCATTCCTGTTTATAGTTATCCTGGCATTTGGGATACTTTCTATCTTTTATATTAACAGGTTCAGCAATGATTCAAAATCTGTATTGAATAATAACCTTGAATCTTTGCTGTATTCAAATAATATGCTCAAAGCATTGGAAGATATTCCTTTAAAAAAGGATGCTATTGACGTATTTGAAAAGAACCTGGCAAAGCAGGAAGCTAATATTACAGAAACCGGCGAAAAAGAAATAACGCAGGAACTCAGGAAAAACCTGGGAGAACTTTTAAATGACCCGCAGGATTCCGGTAACTATGTTCAATTGCGGCAATCGCTGCAGAATATAAATGATCTAAACCAGCAGGCTATTATGCGAAAAAATGAAGTTGCAAAAAAAACCGCGGAAGATGCAATTCTTTGGCTTACTATAATATTTGTAATAGCAGGGTTAATATCTTTCACTTTTGTTGTTAATTTCCCTGCCGTTATTTCAACACCAATAAGGGCTTTAAATGAGGGTATCAGCGAAATCGCCGGGAAAAACTATGGTAAACGTATTTACCTGAAGCAAAACGATGAGTTTGGAGAGCTGGCAAACGCATTTAACAGCATGGCAGAAAAACTGGATGATTATGAACGTAGTAACGTTGCCCAATTGCGTTTTGAGAAAAGCCGTATAGAAACCATCATCAATCAAATGAAAGACGGTATTATTGGTTTTGACGGGAAAAGAAAAATACTTTTTTTAAATGCTGTAGCTGAGAAATTATTAGGCGTTAAAGAAGCCCAGGTACTTGGCAAATATTCTGCAGATGTGGCTGTTAATAATGACCTGATGCGTACTTTATTGCAACAGGATGTAAAAAAGGAATTGAAGATATATGCGGATAGTAAAGAAAGTTATTTTAGTAAGGATGTTTTGAATGTGACAAATAACAATGAAGTGATTGGACAGGTAATTGTGTTGAGAAATATCACGCCCTTCCATGAACTGAATGAAGCCAAAACAAATTTCATTGCTACCGTGTCACATGAATTAAAAACCCCGATATCCTCTATAAAAATGAGTGCAAAATTGCTTAGTGATAATCGTGTGGGAAATTTAAATGAGGAACAAACAGAGCTCATCAGGAGTATTTCAGATGATTCGGAACGTCTCTTAAAAATAACCAGTGAGTTATTAAATATGAGTCAGGTGGAAACCGGTCACATACAATTGAATTTTACACTAGTGGATCCAGCCCGCATCATTGACAATGCGATACAAAATGTGACGGGAAAGGCAAAAGAAAAAGATATAACAATTAATGGTAACTCAGCATCCAACCTGCCGCAGATCGAAGCAGATGCAGATAAAACCATATGGGTATTGAATAACCTGTTAACAAACGCTATAAAATATTCTTTTAAGAAAAGCACAATAGAGGTATCTGCCACAACGCAAAATGGTAATGTAGAGTTTTTAGTAAGGGATACCGGCCCGGGTATTGCTGAAGAATATATACCAAGATTATTTGAAAGATACTTCCAGGTACCGGGTTCAACAGAAAAAGGTACTGGCCTGGGACTTGCCATATCAAAAGATTTTATAGAAGCGCAAAAAGGCAGGATCTGGATCAAAAGTGAAATTGGTAAGGGAACTTCCTGCTATTTTCAACTTCCTGTAAAACAACAATAATTATCCTGCTTCAATACAGGTATCAAAATAATAATGTGCCGGGTTCCCCGTTGCGGTAAAAGGCTCAATCCTAACATATCCATAACCGTATAAAAATATTTTCCCCTCTTTCTACGTTTTACTTCTACATTTGTAAATTGTTTTTCATACCCGTCGAACATTTAAATATTTAGTGTGTCAAAACATGTTAATAAAGTAACAGCAGCCGGCCTACTGGTTGCTTTGGGAATTATTTACGGCGATATTGGTACCTCACCACTTTACGTTTTTAACTCTATTATCAAAGAAAGGGTAGTTGATGAAACACTTATACTCGGTACACTTTCCCTCATCATCTGGACGATAACCTTACTTACCACCATTAAATATGTGATACTGGTATTGCGGGCTGATAACCGTGGTGAGGGCGGCATCTTTGCCTTATTTGCGCTGGTGAGGCGGCGAAAAAAATGGCTCGTCATACCCGCTATGATCGGCGGGGCCGCACTTTTATCGGATGGTATCATCACACCGCCGATCTCTATTACCTCTGCTATTGAGGGCCTGAAAGAGTTGCCTAAATTTCATGACCTTAGCCAGGATACCATCGTGTATATTGTATTGGGTATAATTGCAGCGTTCTTTTTTACACAACAGTTCGGCACTTCCAATATTGGCAGGTTGTTTGGCCCCTTTATGTCGGTTTGGTTTGGCATGCTGGCGGTATTAGGACTGATACATATCAGTGATGATCCCACTATTTTTAAAGCGCTGAACCCCTATTATGCCATTAACTTCCTCTTTACTTACCCCGAAGGCTTCTGGTTGTTGGGGGCGGTCTTTTTATGCACTACCGGTGCCGAGGCACTGTATAGTGACCTTGGCCATTGCGGCCGGGGTAATATCCGCATATCCTGGATCTTTGTAAAAACATGCCTGCTCATAAACTATTTTGGACAGGGCGCCAGTTTATTAAAACACCACGGCGGAAAATTATTGGATAAGGCAACCATGGATGCCGAGGGTATCAATGCATTTTATGACCTGATGCCTGATTGGTTCATTGTTCCCGGCGTTATCATTGCTACCAGTGCGGCAATTATCGCCAGCCAGGCCATGGTAACGGGTTCTTTCACTTTAATTAATGAAGCCATTCGCCTGAACCTTTGGCCAAAATTAAAGATCGTTTATCCTTCAGAAGCCAAGGGACAGATATTTATACCGGCTATAAACACGATGTTGTTCATCGGCTGTGTTGCCGTGGTATTGTTTTTCAGGGAATCCACGAAGATGGAAGCCGCTTATGGTTTGGCCATCATCGCTACAATGATCATGACCACCATTCTTTTTGCAAATTATATGGTACTGCACAGGGTAAAACCGGGTCTTATCTATGTTTTTTTAGGCGCTTACTTTATCGTGGAAATTGCCTTCCTCATTGCATTGATGGACAAATTCTCTCATGGCGGTTATATAACCCTGATGATCGGCTTTTTTATGTTCTCGGTCATGTACATATGGTTCCGCAGCCGCAAGATCAAGAACCGTTATATCGAATTTGTGCGACTGGAAGAATATATTCCCAAGCTGGAGGAACTGAGTAATGATTCTTCTGTACCCAAGTATGCCACACACCTGGTTTACCTCACCAGCGCCAATAATCCAAAAGAGATCGAGCACAAGATCATTTATTCGATACTGAGTGGTAAGCCAAAACGTGCAGATATATTCTGGTTCGTGCACGTGGATACGATGGATGATCCCTATACCTGCGAATATTCTGTTGAGCACATTATACCCAACGATATTATCCGTGTGGAATTCCGTTTGGGTTTCCGTATGGCGCCACGCATTAACCTCATGTTCAAAAAAGTGGTGGAAGACCTGGTGGCCAACCGTGAAGTGAATGTTACCAGCAGGTATGAGAGTCAGCAGCGTAATAATGTGGTTGGAGATTTCAGGTTTGTAGTGATGGAAAAATTCCTGAGCCAGGATAATGAGCTGCCATTCTTTGAGCGTATCATAATGAGATCTTATTTCTGGTTAAAAGAAATATCGCTTAGCGAGGAAAAAGGTTTTGGCCTGGAACAAAATACCGTGCAGGTGGAGAAATTCCCACTGATCATTGCGCCCATGACGAAATTTAAACTGAACAGGGTCTATCAGGATGAAGATGAATAGCGCCCTGCCCCTAAATCCCCTAAAGGGGACTTAAGGAGAATAAAAATTGAAACAGTTCTATTTTCTTCAGGATATCAATGAAACGTAATTCAAATTATTAAATTCTTAAAAGTCCCTTTAGGGATCCAGGGCATGCAATCCATTACCCCCTCGGCATTAAAGCAAAAAATAGATAACAGGGAAGACATCCAGTTGATCGATGTAAGGGAACCTTATGAACATGAAGATTTTAATATCGGGGGAGAACTGATCCCTTTGGGGGATATAATACAAAATGCAGCGAAGATCGCTGCTGACAAACCGGTTATTCTTTATTGCCGCAAAGGAATACGCAGCCAGGTTGCCATTCAGCGGCTGCAGGAAAAACTTCCTTTTAAAAATCTTATAAACCTTATCGGCGGCACAGAAGCATGGAAGAAGCAGTTTGGGGTTTAAAGTTTACAGTTTTCTGTTTGGCGTTTTGGGTTTGGAAGAGAATAACCTAATTTAAGGGTTCACAACAGAAAACAGAAAACCCAAAACCGGAAACTTGCTTCAAATTATTCTCTATATCGCCGGCGGCATTGTTGTCCTTTCCATAATTGTCTATTTCGTCCAGGAGAAATTAATTTTCAAGCCTGAAAAATTAAAACAGGATTTCATTTACAAATATGATGTACCCTTTGAGGAATTATTTTTTGACGTGGAGCCTGGTGTTCGTATCAATGGCCTGCATTTTACCGTAAAGGAGCCACTTGGCCTCATCTTATATTTTCATGGTAACAGCAGGAGCATAAAAGGATGGGCTAAATACGCCAAAGATTTTTACCGGTATAAATATGATGTTGTATTGGTTGATTATCGTGGCTTTGGCAAAAGTACCGGCAAGCGCAATGAAAAGGATATGCTAAACGACATGCAGTTTGTTTACAATACCCTTGCTGCAAAGTACCAGGAAAACCACATCATTGTTTATGGCAGGAGTATGGGCAGTGGCTTTGCCGCAAAGATCGCCAGTGATAACAAGCCAAGGTATTTGATCCTGGATGCACCTTATTTCAGTTTTAAAAAAGCAGTTGAAAGATTCTTACCCATATTACCCATGCGCTTTGTATTGCGTTTTCATATGCGTACCGATAAATGGATAACAAAAGTAAATTGTCATACTTATATTTTACATGGCACAAGAGACTGGCTGCTTCCCATCAGCAACAGCGAAAAACTTCAGGCGCTCAATCCCCGTAAGATCACCCTCATCCGTATAGAAGGCGGGGGGCACAATAACCTGCCGTCCTTTCCCGAGTATCATAATTTTATAAGGGATATTTTGCAGTACTGAAGACAAGCTACAAGGGGGAGAAGCTTCAAGGGGGAGGTATGATATTTCAGAGAGTTAGTAAGTCATAATAACGTTGTCATATTAAAGCCTGTCCCTTGAAGCTTGTAGCTTGCGTCTTGCATCTTCGTATCTTGCACCCTCAATGAAACGAAAAACGCTCTTTCGCTGGCTAAAGATCATCATCATCATCTATTGCAGCATTGGCATTGCCTTGTATTACCTGCAGGAGAAATTTTTATTTCATCCTGAAAAATTATCCGATGCCTATGTTTTTAATTTTAAAGTTCCTTTCGAAGAGGTCGATATCCCTATCAATAACACGGATACCATCAACATGATAAAATTCTTTCCGAAGGATTCTGTAAGAAGGGGGGTGGTAATTTATTTCCATGGCAACAGGGAAAATATTGAACGCTACGCAAAATTTGCGGACAATTTTACCAGCCATGGTTATGAAGTATGGATGGAAGATTACCCCGGCTTTGGAAAAAGTACCGGCGAACGCACGGAGAAAAAAATGTACGAGCAGGCTTTACAGATCCAAAAGATGGCTGCCAGGAAGTATGGAAAGGATAGTATTATTCTTTATGGAAAATCCTTTGGCACCGGCATTGCAGCTTATGTCGCTTCCGAATCAGATTGTAAAATGGTTATACTGGAAACACCTTATTACAGTATCCCTTCGCTTTTCAGTTGCTATGCACCCATTTATCCAACATCTTCCATGTCAACCTATAAAATACCAACCTATAAATTTTTGGAGGATGTACATTATCCCATCAGTATCCTTCATGGTACTGCTGATGCCGTGATACCTTACCGCTGTGCTGCAAAACTTAAAAAGGTATTAAAGCCAACGGATGAATTCATTACGGTTGAAAAAGGGGCACACAACAACCTGAATGATTTTCCTTTGTTTAAGCAAAAACTTGATAGTTTATTACAGTAATAAAAAATCAAATGGCAATTACGTTCCGGGATTTATTCTTTTTTATTTTTTCAGGAAGCGAATCCAGGATGGATTGCTTCAGCAATTCCACTAATCTTTTCTTTACAAAATCACGGTGTAATACAATACTTACTTCTCTCATTGGCGCCGGTTGTTTAAAATGACGAAGCATTTGTAACTGTTTACTAGTGAGGTCCAGCGTAGCCAGTTCCGGAAGAATAGTAACGCCGTCATTCTGCTCAACCAAACGGCGCAGGGTTTCTATGCTGCCGGCTTCATAGTCAAAATGCCCGCCTTCTGCACTTGCTTTTCTCAGCTCACAAAGATTAATGATCTGTGAACGGAAACAGTGGCCTTCTTCAAGAAGCCATAAATGATTGGGGTCAATATCTTTTGCCAGCATATAGGTTTTTTGAAAGGCCTTGTCTTTCTTTGAAACATAAGCTACCATTTCTTCATAAAACAAGGGTTGCTCCTTAATACCCTTTTCATCAAGTGGCGTAACCAGTATACCCACATCAATTTTTCCTTCTTTAAGTTTTGTGATGATCAGTTCTGTCGTTAATTCCGTTACTACCAATTTTACCAAAGGGTATTTTCGGATAAATTGTTGAATAAATAAAGGTAAAAGATAAGGGGCAAGTGTTGGGATGATGCCCATTTTCAGGATACCGGTGATGACCCCTTTTTTTTGCTGTACAATTTCTTCGATCATATTTTTTTCACCCAATATTTTTCGTGCCTGTTCTATAATGGCTGCTCCTGCTTCGGTAGGAACAACGGGCTGTTTCGTTCTGTCAAATATTTTAAGCCCCAGTTCTTCTTCCAGCTTTTGTACCTGCATGCTTAATGTGGGCTGGGTAATAAAACACCTGGCTGCCGCATTGGCAAAGTGGCGGCAGGTGTCAACAGCTACGATATATTCCAATTGGGTAAAAGTCATACTTATAGATTTAATCTATGAAGTTATACATAATATCAATAAAATTTATCAATAAGATGACCCCATATTTACATACAAATTCTAAAACCTTACAAAATGAGCGATCAAAAAAAATTAACAACTGCATCCGGAATTCCCTATTACTATAATGAAGATACCCAGGGTGTGGGTGCAAGAGGGCCATTATTGTTACAGGACTTTATCCTTCATGAGAAGATGGCTCACTTTAACAGGGAACGTATTCCAGAAAGAGTGGTGCATGCCAAAGGCTCGGGGGCATTTGGTGTGTTTACCGTCACGCATGATATTTCAAAATATACCAGGGCTAAAGTATTTAATGAAATTGGTAAACAAGCCAGGGTGTTGGCAAGGTTTTCAACCGTAGGTGGTGAAAAAGGAAGTGCAGATACGGAAAGGGATCCCCGGGGGTTTGCCATAAAATTTTATACAGAAGAAGGGAACTGGGACCTGGTTGGCAACAACACGCCCATCTTTTTTATTAAAGACCCAAAGAAGTTCAGTGATTTTATTCATACCCAAAAACGTGATCCTTACAGCAACTGTAAAAGCCCAACCATGATGTGGGATTTCTGGAGCCTGAACCCGGAGAGCCTTCACCAGGTAATGTTTTTAATGAGCGACAGGGGAACACCTTATGGTTACCGGCACATGCATGGTTTTGGAAGCCATACTTTCAGTTTTATAAATGATAAGAATGAAAGGCATTGGGTAAAGTTTCATTGGGTGAACCTGCAGGGCATTAAAAATTTCAGCAGCGAAGATGCGGCAAAGATGAAAAGTGATGATCCTGATTTCTCGCAAAGAGATTTAGTGGAATCTATTGATAAAGGCGATTTTCCTAAATGGGCTTTGAAAGTGCAGATCATGACAGAGGCTGAAGCAAAAACGTATAAATGGAATCCTTTTGATCTTACCAAAACATGGAGCCACAAAGATTTTCCTTTGATTGATGTGGGCGTGATGGAACTGAATGAAAATCCAAAAAATTATTTTGCCAGCATTGAACAGGCTGCTTTTGCTCCTGCACACGTGGTAGATGGCATTAGTTATTCGCCTGATAAAATGCTGCAAGGACGTTTACTTTCTTATCCCGATGCTCACAGGCATCGCCTGGGTGCAAACTATGAACAGATCCCTGTGAACCGTTGCCCTTTTGCTGTGAATAACTATGAGCGTGACGGGCAAATGAGGGTAGATGAAAACGGTGGCAGTAACCCCAACTATTTCCCAAATAGTTTTGACAATATTGTTGCCGATGAAAATTACAAACAACCATCATGGGAACTGGACACCGTGATCGCAGACTGGTTTAGCCGCAACGCAGATGGTGAAAACGATCACTACACCCAGCCCGGTATTTTTTACCGTGAAGTATTATCACAACAGGAAAAAATAAACTTGGTGAATAATATAGTTGGCGCCATGAGTGGTGTGAATGGGCCTAAAAAAGAGGAGATCGTAAACCGCCAGCTTTGTCATTTCTTCAGGGCAGATATCGGGCTGGGAATGGCAATAGCAAAAGGATTGGGCCTGGATATGGACACATTGCAACAACAGATGCCGGCAGTAAAACATGAAACAGTAACCATTTAAATTCAATTTTATGACAAACGGGATTTCAGCAAAAGAAATAGAAAAACCAATTTCTGTTATTAAGCAGGAGGGAATAACTAATGAGCAGCTTTTTGAAAAATTGGTCAAAGTAGAGAATCTGCTGATCAAAATTGATCAAAAGCTAAACAAGCCCCTGATCGGCTAATTTAAAATACGATGTCTCAAAAACTTATTTGACCCGCTATGAGAAAATAATAAGTTTTTGAGACCGCTCATTTTCTATTCTGATAACTTTGTTTTGGACTTTGTGATGGTCAGTGTATGCGTCAAGCCAACCTTTAATGCATAGTTTCTCCTGCCATGACTTACCGGGAAACCAAAACAAACGGGATAATCATACCCGGCGGTGATCTCCTGTACTACTTTGTAAGCCGTTTTTCCAAAAGCCCTCTCAGTATCACCCATATCGGTAAACCCGCCCACAATGAGCCCGGCCAGGCCATCCAGCTTCCCACTGCGCTTTAACTGGTACATCATCCTGTCAATACTATAGATCTGCTCGCCGATGTCTTCAATAAAAAGGATTTTATTTTTTGTGTCGATGTCAGATGGCGTTCCTGTGAGGTGTGCAAGCAAAGAAAGATTACCACCCACCAGTTCTGCAGTTGCTGTTCCACGCCTGTTATACGGATGCGCCGCACAACTATACTTTGCTTTTTTTCCAATGATCGCATCGTATAGTGACCTGACAAACTTATTCTCTTCTTCATTAAAAGCATTGGCCATGGGTGCATGCATGGAAGCAGTCTCAATTTTCGTAAACAGGTGTGCATGCAAAACCGTAATATCACTAAAGCCGATCACCCATTTTGGATTTTTTTTGAATTCTGTAAAATCAAGCTGGTCAATGATGCGTCCCACACCGTATCCTCCACGTCCGCAAAGAATGGCCTTTATATTTTCATCATCCAGCATGGCCTGCAGTTCATTTCTTCTTACATCATCCTTTGCACTGAAATAATTCTTTGACCTGCTGCCCAGGGTTTTCCCCACCATTACTTCAAAGCCCCATTTTTGTAAGGTCTCAATACATTTTTCTGCTTTTGCCGTAGCCATATAACCGGCGGGACATGTTATTCCGATCGTGTCGCCCTTCTTTAAATACGGAGGAATTTTTATCATGTGTATAATGATTGAGAGATATTACTAAAACGGGTATGCTTTTTGAGTAAATTTACTAAACCAAAATTAGTCAATGCGTTTTTTTACATCCCTTTTCCTTTTATTTATTGCTGCAACACCTTCAAGTCTGGCACAATCCTGTTCTTCAATACAGGGAATGACGCCCCAGACTGCGATAGCTGTCTGCGGCACCACCACTTTCGTTCAACCATTTGTAAATAATTGTACTGGTCCCAATGTCGGGGGCGCATGCCCGGGCGGATTTCAATCGGGTAGTTCTTACTGGTATAAATTTCATTGCTATGCGCCCGGACTTTTGGGCCTTGGGTTCATCATAAAACCCGTTCTTGGCAGCGATGATTTTGACTGGGGCCTGTTTGATGTTACAGGGCATACTGACCTTAACGACATTTTCTCCACGCCCTCCATGCAGGTTTCTGTAAATATAAGCGGGAATCTCGGACAGACAGGCTGTATACCCGGGGGCTTCGGAAATTTCAACTGTTCACCCGATCCGGAGTATAATCAACTGGCGGCAATGCAGGCCGGGCATGATTATATGCTGATGGTCACCAACTGGTCCGCTACAGGCCAGGGATATTCCATATCCTTTACCGGTGGCGATGCCTTGATAACAAATAATACGCCCCCTGTTATCACGTCGGTATCAACAGTTGGTTGTAATACTTCCCTGCTCAAAGTTGTTTTTTCAAAAGATATTAAATGTCCAAGCGTAACAGTCACAGGAAGCGAATTCTCACTTACTCCTATAGGTCCTGTTGTTAATGCTGCAATATCATCCTGCAGTTCACCTCTTGGCACTATTACAGAACTAACGGTGCAATTGCAAAATCCATTGGCTGCCGGCAGTTATAATCTTGTTGTCAACCCGGGCACAGACGGTGAAACATTTGTTGATGCCTGTGGTGATTCAATGGCAATCGGATTCCAGGTGCCCTTTACAGTTACTGCTATAACTCCTGTTGCTGTTAATAATATTACTTATACAGGGTGTGCGCCCACGGTTCTTAATGTTAATCTTACCAAACCGGTATTATGTAATAGCATCACACCAAATGGCTCTGAATTTTCAATCATTCCGGGTAATCCTGCAATTGCATCGGTTCAATCTTCCTGTATTTCCACCGGAACATATACCGGCCAGCTCCAGGTCGTTCTGCAAAATCCATTGCCGCACGGTAATTACCAGCTTGTAATAAATAGCGGGGCAGATGGAAATACTTTTATAGATACCTGCAATAACCAAATGGTTGCCGTCAGTATACCATTTACTATTAACCAGGTAACCACAGCGCCGGTAATTCAATCAGTGGTCTTTGATGAATGCCATCCCGATAAAGTGGTGGTAAATTTTGATAAGCCTGTTAATTGCGCATCTTTAACAGCAGCCGGAAGTGAATTATCGATAGGCCCTGGCAACTGGCCAATAAATTCTATTACCTATAATTGTACCGCCGGCATTTATACAGCACAGGTCACTTTGAATTTACTTACTCCTTTACCCGGGGGAAATTTTGCCATTAATGTCAACAATGGTGTTGATGGAAATACTTTATCAGATACCTGTTACGCCTTCATACCCGCAGGCTATACAAGATCATTTACCACTACGCAGGCACCTGTGCCGGTATTTGATTCTGTGCAATTTGACAAATGCGATCCCTCTTTTGTAAAGATCTTTTACAATCATGCTATCAAATGCTCATCTGTAAGTGCAAATGGTTCCGATTATTCAATTACAGGTCCTTCTACAGTAACTATAAATGCAGCCATAACGGATGTTACCTGCGCATCAGGTTACACCAATTGGGTGCTGTTACAGTTTGCGCAACCTATAAATACATTTGGCAATTATGTTTTGCATAACCAGGCTGGTACCGATGGTAACAGTATCATTGATACCTGTAGTGCTATACAGGATCCCGCTGAAACAATTTCATTCACCGCACTGGTAAAACCTTCAGCAGTTTTTAATTCGCAGGTTAACTGGGGATGTGTGATGGATACCATTGTGCTTTCCCACCCCGGGGGTAATGGTATCAACTCATGGACCTGGAATTTCAGTGATGGCAGCTCGGCTTCGGGACAAAACATTTCACATATTTTTCCTGTTGCAACCGCAACAGCAGGCATACAACTGATCGTTTCAAACGGTTTCTGCAGCGATACGGTCTCAAATACAGTTACGCTGGGTAATGCTTTCCAGGCAGGATTCACCAATATACCCTCCGATACATTCTGTATCAATACGCCGGTTAATTTTACGAATACATCAAGCGGCACAGCGCTTAGTTATGTATGGGATTTTGGTGATGCCACACAATTCAACGGGCAAAATCCTCCAACCCATGTTTATACAATAAGCAATATTTACAATGTTCAATTAACTGCAACAGACAGTCATGGTTGCATTAGCACTGCCAGTAAATTGCTTCATGTTAGTAACACCGCATTTATTGATTTTACAGGGCTTAAACCTCAATACTGCACAGGCAACCAGGTTGTATTGACAAGAAAGATAGCCAGCACCATTGATTCCTATGTTTGGGACAATGGCGATGGTAAAACTTTTACTAACGAAGTAAATGTAAATTTTTCTTACCCGAACGAAGGGGTTTACACAATAACATTGACGGGCAATGACAGGTATTGCGGCTTATCGCAGGTAAGTAAAACAGTTCCTGTGTATGCAGTTCCGGTTGTACACCTGGGGCCCGATACCGTGCTTTGCCAGTCTGATATAATGCTGATCGGCGTGACCCCAAATGCTAATTATACATATATCTGGAATACCGGCGCCACAACTGCGCAACTGTATACAGATATCTTTACCAGGCACTATACTTTAACAGCAGACAATCATGGATGCAGGGGTTATGACGACCTGGCCATAAAAGTATTGAGCGCTTGCCTGATCAAAGTGCCGGGGGCATTTACACCCAACGGAGACAGACTGAATGACCAGCTGAGGGCCGTTAATGCCGACCTTGCGAAGAACTTTTCTTTGCAGGTATTTAACCGTTTGGGCCAAATGGTATTTAGCACACACAACCCGCTTGAAGGCTGGAACGGTTATTATAAAGGCAATGCAGCAGAAACAGGTGCTTATGTATGGCTGCTCAGTTACACCGATCCGTGGACGGGGAAAGAAGTGAAAGAAAAAGGAACGAGTATATTGTTAAGGTGATCCGGTTGATGTGTTGCTAAGCTTCACTCAACCTGCATTCATTCAGGTGAACCGCCAGTGTATGTTTGATCCCAATTTTCAAAGCAAAATTATTTTTTTGATGCCCTACGGGAAAATCAAAACACACCGGGTAATTATATTCACTTACTTTTTCCAGTACAATTTCCATCAGCGTCTTTCCAAATTCTTCACCGGCATCATCGGGCTTGATCTTAAATCCGCCAATGATCAGCCCTTTTAATTCCGATAATTTTCCACTGCGCTTTAAATTACAAAACATGCGGTCGATACTATAGTGATATTCACCGGTATCTTCTACAAATAAAATTTTGTCTTTTGTCTGTATATCTGATCTGCTGCCCGATAAGGATTCCAGCGTTTTTAAATTCCCTCCAACCAGTTCCCCAACAGCAAGTCCTGTCTTGTTATTTGGGTTAGGCGTGAACAGGTAATTCATTTTTTCACCACTTAAGCATTTCCTGATAGATTCAATGGTCTCTATTTGCACGGGCTCGGCTTTACTCCAGTCTTCCGGGAAACTGTTGCACATTTTGGAATGGATAGAGGCAACACGATGGTTCAGGTTGATGTGCGAATGAAGAACAGTAACATCACTGAAGCCAATGATCCATTTTGGATTGGCTTTAAATTTTTTCAGGTCAAGCCTGTCAACGATCCTTACAGCGCCATAGCCGCCCCTTGCACACATGATGGCTTTTATATTTTTATCATCCAGCATTTGCTGAAGGTCCTTAGCACGATCTTCATCTGTGCCACCGAAAGTGAAATCCCGTTTACCAATGGTATCGCCGGGCCTTACATTAAATCCCCATTCATTTAATTTCATAACAGCAGGTTGAATGTCATGCAACGTGATATAACCGGCGGGGCAACAAATACCAACCGTATCTCCTTTTTTTAAATAAGGAGGAATAATGGCAGGCTTCTCTGTATCAGTAACCATTCTGCCGCTGGCCATTGAATTGAAGGTTGCAGCAAGCGGAACAACAGAAGAAAGAAAATCTTTGCGTTTCATAACTTAAAGTTAATGAAAAGCCGTTAGCTGCTGGCGATTAGCTGTTAGCTGGTGCAGGATATTATCTTAAACCCTTTGAGGTATTGCTAATGGCTAACTGCTAATAGCTAATCGCTTACTTTTTTTAATAAAAAGAATTACATTAGAGTAACGATTGTATAACTGCTTAACCCCAACACTATGAACAGTTCTGTTTATTTGGCCGATCTCCACAAAGTGGGATTAAAAGACATTGAACAGGTAGGTGGTAAGAACGCATCATTGGGTGAGATGCTTCAGAACCTGAGCCAGCTTGGCATACAGATCCCCGGTGGGTTTGTTGTTACGGTTGCCGCTTACCGTGAATTCATCCGCTATAATAACCTGGATGAAGCCATTCACAGTATCATCAACAATATAAAACTGGATGACATCGAATCGCTGCGGCGTGGCGGGCTGCAGGCAAGGCAGCTTTTGAAGAATGCGAAGTTTCCGCGTGAGCTTAGTGATGCCATCATTGAAAAATACCATGAGCTGAGTAAGCTGTATGACCAGGATATTACAGACGTGGCTGTTCGTTCTTCTGCCACGGCGGAGGACCTGCCCGATGCCTCCTTTGCGGGCCAGCAGGAAACATACCTCAACGTTCGCGGACCGGCACCATTGATGAATGCCGTGCGAAATTGCTTTGCTTCCATCTTTACCGACCGCGCCATCAGCTATCGCCAGAGCTTTGGATATGATCACTTCAGCATCGGCCTTTCCGTTTGTATTCAAAAAATGGTAAGAAGTGATCTTGGCGCATCAGGCGTTGCTTTTTCTCTTGATACAGAAAGTGGCTTTAAGGATGTGGTTGTCATCAACGCTTCTTTTGGCCTGGGTGAAATGATCGTCCAGGGTGCTGTTTCTCCTGATGAGTATATTGTTTTTAAGCCAACCCTGCAAAAAGGATTCAGCAGTATCATCGAAAAAAAATTAGGTATAAAAGATAAGATGATGGTTTATGGTGATAACCCGGATGAGCGGGTGCAGATCATCCATGTTGAAAAACCTTTGCAGGACCGCTATTGCTTAAAAGATGAGCGCATACTGCAACTGGCAAAATGGGTAACCAAAATAGAAGAATATTACAGCAAATTAAAAGGCCACTGGTGCCCGATGGATGTGGAGTGGGCTGTTGACGGGCTGACGAAAGAATTATTCATTGTACAGGCGAGGCCCGAGACTATACATTCGCAAAAAGATTTTTCAAAGATCACCGAGTATTTAATGGATGAAAATTCGCCAAGAAAAACATTGGTAAAAGGTATTGCTGTTGGTGATAAGATAGGTGCGGGTAAAGTTTCCATTTTATTTTCCATGGATAAAAGGGTAACAGAAGGACACGAGTTCCAGGCAGGGGATGTGCTTGTAACAGATATGACCGACCCGGATTGGGAACCCATCATGAAGAAAGCTTCTGCCATCATCACCAATAAAGGAGGAAGAACCTGTCATGCTGCGATCGTTGCAAGAGAGCTGGGTGTGCCGGCAATCGTGGGTTGCCGTAATGCTACAGAAATTTTAAGCACAGGACAGTTTGTTACCGCTTCCTGCGGCGAAGGTGATGAGGGTATTGTTTACGAAGGTGATGTTCCGTACAAAAAAATTGAAACGGACCTCAATGACCTGCCAAAGGTAAAGACACCCATCATGCTCAACGTGGCATCACCAAACCTTGCATTCCGGTTTTCGCATTTGCCCAATGCCGGCGTGGGGTTGGCGAGGGAGGAATTCATCATTAACAATTTTATCCAGGCACACCCGCTGGCTTTAATGAAACACAAGGAACTGAATGATGCAGAACTTAGCGCCACTATAAAAAAGATGATCCGGGGCTTCGACAATGAAGAAGATTTTTTTATCCAGAAGCTGAGCTATGGTGTTGCAAAGATCGCCGCCGCTTTTTATCCCAACAAAGTGATCGTTCGCTTCAGCGATTTTAAAAGCAACGAATATTATAATTTACTGGGCGGAAAATATTTTGAGCCACATGAAGAGAACCCCATGATCGGCTGGAGAGGTGCCAGCAGGTACTATTCTGAAAAATACAAAGAAGCATTCGGGATGGAATGTAAAGCCATTAAAAGAGTAAGGGAAGAAATGGGGTTGAGTAACGTAGTGGTGATGATACCTTTTTGCAGAACAGTGGAAGAATTACACAAAGTGCATGATGTCATGAAAGAATACGGGCTCGAAAGGGGGAAAGAAGGACTTGAGCTTTTCTTAATGGCGGAGATACCTTCCAATATCATCCTGGCGGAAGAATTTGCAAAACACATCGATGGCTTTTCTATAGGCTCCAATGACCTTACGCAGTTAACACTTGGACTCGACAGGGATTCATCCCTGGTTGCGCATTTATATGATGAAAGGAATCCTGCGGTAAAGCAAATGCTTCGAATGCTTATTGATACAGCCAAACGGATGAAAGTAAAAGTGGGCATCTGCGGGCAGGGGCCATCCGATTTTCCTGATTTTGCGCAATTCCTGGTGGAGTTAGGTATCGATAGCATTTCTGTAACGCCTGACTCGGTAGTTAAGACCTATAAGGCTATTGCGGAAGTGGAGAAAGGAATGAAATAATATAATCCTGTTGACCTTATACAGCCAATGCCTGCATTGGCTGTTTTTAATTTGGGGAACAACCCCCGCCAAAAAAAACTTAAAATTTACCCAACCCTTCTTTCCCCGTTGGTAGTTATATATATTACATGGAACCAGTTTTACCCAAAAAACGCTTCTTGAGTATAAACACTGCGATACTGATAAAAGGTTGCCGGCAAAATGATATACTGTGTCAACAGCAATTGTATAAGTTTTGTTATCCCGATATGATAAAGATCTGTCACCGTTATGCAAATGATATGGATGGGGCCGGGATAATTTATAACAATGCCATGCTGAAGGTCTTTAAGGGCATCAGTAATTACACCGAGGAAGGGAAACTGATGGGCTGGGTAAAAACGATTGTAGTTAATTGCTGTATTGATTTTTGTAAAAAGAAAAATATTTTCAGCAGGTCTGCAGACCTTACAGGAGAAGACGAGGTAATGATATTCCCTGATGTTTTTGACCGCCTGTCGGGCAGGGATATACAGCAACTGATCAGGCAATTACCTCCTGCCACCGCTACAGTTTTTAACTTGTATGTGTACGAAGGTTTTACCCATAAACAAATAGCAGAACAACTTGGCATAAGTGACGGTACCAGTAAATGGCACCTGAGTGAAGCAAAGAGAATATTAAAACAAAAACTGGAAAAAATTTCTGAAACCGAATTAAAAACAAATGCAGCAGGATAATAACAATATTGAAAATAAACTGAGACAGCTGGAGAATCAGCAACTGCCGGATCTCAGCCGCATGGATGAACACTGGAAGTCAATGGAAAAATGCCTGGTTCAAACCGGAAATATAACGAAGAGCGGTAGTAACAGATCTTTTATGATAAACCGGAAGATATATTTTTGGGCCGCTTCGCTGATCGGAATCATTGGATTAATATGGTTCCTGGCGAATAATAAGGCTGATCAACAAATAGGAGCTGCCCCAACTGTTATAGAAAAACCCTTACCGGAAAAGAACAGCAATGAAGCTTATACTGTGACCGACACGCTTAAGAGCCGTTTGAAAGATAACCGAAAGGGAAAAAAGTCTTCCCGGAGGCAGAGCAGCAACACAACTGGTAAGGATGAAATAGCTGCAATGTTTTCAGAGAGTAATGCTAATGTAGAAATCGATCCCATTCCTGCCATCAATACTAATAATTCAGTAGATGCGAAGAAGCTCATTGATGATTTTTATGAAGGCATAAAAAAACAGGCGGAGCATTTCACTGTTAATTCAGATAAGGGCGCTGATATTACCTGTATAGAAGGTACCAGACTGCTGGTTCCTGCCTTTGCCTTTGTTGACCAGGATGGCAATACTATCCAGGGGGAAGTAAAAATTACAGTCCTGGAATATTATAAGTATGCTGATATAATTACCGCAAACCTTACTACATCGTCAGGAGGCAAGCAATTGATCACCGGAGGAATGGTAAGGATAACGGCGGAGATGAATGGCCGTGCAGTTAAACTCAGGACAGATAAAGAAATTAAGCTTTTAATGCCAACAAAAAATTATGATGATGCAATGCAGCTGTTTGTATCAGAAGCTGAATTAAGTAAGGCAGGGGTAAGTCAAACGATGGATACTATTGCTGCCGGATCACCTTCAACTGCCAGAGCCAGGAGTATAAACTGGGTACAATCAGGGATGCAAAGTTCAATGCCGGTATTTAACGGGATGACTAAGTTCCTGAATTTGCAGGATGAACCCTATGCGGTAATTGATGGCAAAGCCAAATTTGCCATACCTAAAGACATGAGTTTAACAAACGCTGAAGTAAGAGAAATTTTGATGGAGAAGTCCGGAAATTCATATGACCGGATAAAAATAAGAAGGGTGCGTTGGACAGAAAAAACTCCCTTCTTTTCTACTATTAAGGATGAAGTAAGATTCAGGATCGGCGATTCAGTTTCTTTAACGCTGGACCAGGCCCTTCGCTGGAATTATATAAACAAAAAGGATAGTACCTTTTATGCCGAAAGAATTAAGAGAGACAGTATCGATTTCTTTAAAAGATATTTTGCAAACAGGCTTTTAGGAAATACCCTTCAGATTAAAAGACGACTTTTTAAAGGTCAGGTTATTGTGGTCAAAGAAAATAAAGCTGCATCAATGAGCCAGGATTCACTGGATAAATATTACGAACTATACCTGAAAACACAACAAGCTTATTCTTTTAATATTAAGAACCTGGGGTGGATTAATTGTGACCGGTTCAGCAATTATACCAATAAGACAGACTTTGTCATTAACCTGCCGGAGGGAGTAAATGCCGACAATTTTGTAAGTCAGCTGGTATTTATAAGCATCCGCTCTGTTTTAGGAGGAAGGCTGTATCAAAACAAGATCGGTTTCCTGAATATTCCGGTAAACATGCCTGTTTATATTGTCGGGCTTGGTGAAAAAGATGGGAAGGTCGTGTCATTTCTTGAAAAATTAACAACAGGCACCGGTGAAGTGAATATTAGCAATTTTGAAGAAACTACACCCGAATCTTTCAAAAAGAAAATAGCAGCTTTAGACCTGCAATAATAAAATCTGTGTATTTAAAATGAGGATCAAAACGGTTTTGCTTTTGCAAGACCGTTTTACTTTTGGGCAATGCTTTGCTTTCAAGTATTTTTGCACCGCAATGAACAATCCCAAACGATATTTAATTACTTCTGCACTCCCTTATGCAAATGGCCCCAAGCATATTGGCCATTTGGCCGGGGCTTACCTGCCTGCGGATATTTATGTACGCTACCTGAGGGCAAAAAAAGAAGACGTGGTATATGTTTGCGGCAGCGATGAGCACGGCGCCGCCATTACCATACAGGCCATGAAGGAAAATACCACACCCCGTGCCATAGTAGATAAATACCACGCCATGCTGAAAAGCAATATGGCTGACCTTGGAATATCTTTTGACATCTACCACCGCACTTCAGAACCCATTCATCATGAAACGGCGCAGGAGTTTTTTACTGCATTGAATGATAAGGGTGACCTGGAAAAAAAAGAAACGGAGCAGTTCTATGATGAAGAAGCCAAAACATTTTTAGCCGATCGTTATATCATTGGTACCTGTCCTGTTTGTGGTAATGAAAATGCATATGGCGATCAATGTGAAAAATGCGGAACGTCTTTGAGCCCGGAACAACTCATCAACCCACGCAGTACTTTAAGCGGTAATCCGCCAACAAAAAGATCAACTACGCACTGGTACCTGCCACTGGATAAGCACGAGGATTTTTTAAGGGAATGGATATTAAAAGAACATAAGGAAGACTGGAAAATAAATGTAGTTGGCCAGTGTAAAAGCTGGATCGACCTGGGATTACAGGCACGTGCTGTAACAAGAGACCTTGATTGGGGAGTTGAATTGCCTGCCAATGTTGAAGGAGGCAAAGGCAAAGTGCTTTATGTATGGTTCGATGCACCGATCGGATATATCAGCGCTACGAAGCAATGGGCGCTGGATAATAATAAAGACTGGAAACCTTATTGGTACAATACAGATACAAAACTTGTTCATTTCATCGGCAAGGATAATATTGTTTTTCATTGCATCATCTTCCCGGTGATGCTGAAGCTGCATGGCAATGTATTACCGGATAATGTTCCCAGCAATGAGTTCATGAACCTGGAAGGCGATAAGATGAGTACCAGCAGGGGGTGGAGTATAGAAATGGATGATTATATCAACGATTTTGTGAAGAAGGATAATGGTGGTGATATGATGGTGGATGCACTGCGTTATTACTTAACACAGATCGCACCGGAAACAAAGGACAGCGAATTTACCTGGAAGGGTTTCCAGGATGCCGTGAATAGTGAGCTCGTTGCCATCTTTGGCAATTTTGTGAACAGGGCCTTTGTGTTGATGCATAAATTATGCAAAGGAAAAGTGCCGCCGTTGCACAACGATATCCTGGATGATGCGGATAAAAAAATGTTTGAAGAGATCGCACTAACCAAAACAAAGATCGAAGGTTTAATAGAAGGATATAAGTTCAGGGATGCATTGTACGAAGTGATCGACCTGGCAAGGAAAGGAAATAAGTATATGCAGGATAAGCAACCCTGGATAGTTGCCAAACAGACCACAGACGATGGACTACTGACGACAGAAGCTCAAAAGCAGATCGATAATTGTTTACACGTTTGCTTACAATTAACGGCTAACCTTGCTGTCTTCATTAACCCGTTCCTGCCCTTTGCCGCAAAGAAAATGTGCTACATGATGAAAGTATTAGATAAAATGCTGGATTGGGAAAATGCAGGAAAACAAAAACTTGTAAGTGTTGGGTACTCTTTGCGCTCACCCGAATTATTATTCCGTAAAATTGAAGATGATGAGGTGAAGGCGCAGGTAGAGAAATTAAAAACCAAAAGTGAAAAATTAAAAATGGAAAATGAAAAGACGACAGGCGACGGACAACAGACCACAGAGTCAGCCGCTAAGCCTGCAAATAAACCTGAAATTCAATTCGATGATTTCGCAAAGATCGACCTGAAGGTGGGTACCATACTCAATGCTGAAAAAGTGGAGAAAGCAGACAAGCTTTTAAAACTTGAAGTGGACATGGGCTTTGAAAAAAGAACAATAGTAAGCGGCATTGCCCTGCACTTCAAACCCGAAGACATTGTTGGCAAGCAGGTTGTTGTTGTTGCCAATCTTGCGCCAAGAAAAATGCGTGGGATCGAAAGCCAGGGAATGATATTAATGGCAGAAGATAAGGAAGGGAAACTGCATTTTGTGAGCCCGGGGAATATCATAAATCCCGGTAGTGGAGTAAATTAAAGTGCGAACCGGAATTTTAATTTCTTAAAACTAAATACGTTTTGTAAAATGCTAACACTTATACTGTTAGCATTTTTTATTGCAGCAAAAAGCTGTTTGGTCGCATTTTTGTTCATAACAATTAAAACTATGACTATGAACAGCAAAAAATTACTATTTACACTTTCCATTTTATTTAGTTTGCCGCTGTTTGCGCAGCAGATCGATGTGTCACTGGTACCTTACCGCCAGGGTGATCTCTGGGGGTATTCAAGCCCGGATAAAAAGATAATCATTCAGCCTGCTTATAATGAAGCCCATTGGTTTGTAGGAGGGTTGGCTGTAGTAAAAAAAGGTGCCAAGTATGGTTATATCAATAAAGCAGGCACCGTCGTCATTCCCATTAAATTCTATTCCGCAAAGCCATTCCGCTTTGGATATTTTGACAGGACAGAAACACATAAAGCAGCAGGGAAAGTTGTGCAGAACCAGGATACGGTCTTGTTTGCAGGCGCCTCATTAACCCCCAATGGTACCGAAAGTTGTATTGATACTAAGGGAAGGGTGATGTCTAAATGCCCGGCAATTAATGAGAACAGTATTCCCGACAACAATAAAGTTGTTATGGTAACAGAAGAAAAAATTTACAGCCTGGTGAATAATGCGAACCTCTATGATAAACTGGTTGATGACTATAGGATCCCGGGAGATGAAAATACGTATTATGTAGGCGTGAAAAATAACCAGTATGGTGTGATCAATAATAAATTCGAGGTGATCCTTCCTTTTGAATATTCTACGATCAAAAAAATAAATATCGGCGAAACGGTTTACCTGCAGGGCGTGAAGAACGGGATGTATGGATTGCTTAAAGGGAACGGCATGGTATCAATGCCCCTGGAAAACAATAACCTGGTATATGTAAAAGGCATCAACGGCAGCGATTATTTTATTGTTTCAAAGGATGGCAGGACAATGGTAAAAGATCTTACTTATAAAGATATTGTAACCGCAAACTATTCCGAGATCTTATATGATGACGAGGGCGGCTTCGTTTTAACCGGTACTGATAACAGGAAGGGCTTTTATTTCCTGGATAATAAAATGATCGAACCACGTTACAGTGATGTAAAACTGATAAGGGGAGGAAGGTTCCTGATGGTGAAGACACAAGCTGGCAAGATCGGGTATGTGAATATAGACGGTACAGAATATTTTGATCAATAAATTATTACCTATGAAATATTGAATACCGGTTTTACCAACCGGTATTTTTTTGGGCAGAATTATTTTATTGGGGCACCGGTATAGTGTAAGGTTGCTTTTTGCATAAATGCCTTTACCTGGACCGTAAGTTCATTTAGTATCGCAGTGGAATTTTTATTCGTCAACAGGTTTTCCTGCAGCTTTAGATCCTTTTTATAATTAAACAGGTATTCCACCTTATCATTGCTGATATTAAAACCTAAAACATAAGCACTGTCGGTAACCTGGTACAGGGAGCTGTTTGGTTTGGAGAAGACGTATTTCTTTAGTGAATTACTGTCCAGCAAATTCCCGCCATAAGATATGATACTGTCTTTATAACCGCCTATTGCTAAAATGGTTCCCATCACATCAAACTGGCTCACCATTTGTTCGTTTATTTTTTTTTCACTTACAGCAGGATCATAAATAATGATGGGTATCCTGTAAGCGCCGAAGGGATCATATTCCGCTTTGCTCTCCCCGGGGAACATCCAGTGGTCTGAGCAAAAAATAAAAACAGTATTTGCAAACCAGGATTCATTTTTGGCTGATGCAAAAAACTGTTGCAGGCAATGGTCATAATAGCGCATGCTTTTCATCGGGTCGGTATAACCGGGCGGGAAATTTAAAGAAAAAGATTTCGGGAGATCATAAGGGTAATGCGTGGAGATATTATAATTGATCGCAAAAAAAGGTTGCCGTGTCTCTTTTATTTTTTGTTGCATAAAAGCCAGGGTTGCTTCATCCTGTAACCCCATGCTGTGTGCAGGCTTACTTTTATACCCCGGGATACCTTCTTTACTGTAATATTTATCAATACCCAGCCAGTTCATACATTTTGCAAAGCCAAAATTGTCAAAATCATCACCGATGCAAAAAAAAGAGCTATAATTATTTTTTTTCAGCGCAGTGCCTATCGCGGTAACAGGCATACTAAGGAATCGTGAATGATAAACCGGGATATCGGTGAGCGTGGGGATACCTGCAAGGATCGAAGTAACACCTTTGTTGGATTCATGCGCATAACAAAAAGCATTTTTATAAAAACTGCTTTTTTCTAAAAGAGAATCAAAAAAAGGCATTTGCACTTTATGGGCATTTGCGGGATCAAAAAAATCGTAGGGAACACTTTCCATTATGAAAAGGACAATATTTTTTTTGCTGTTGCTTACCTGCAGGGTTTTTCTTAAAGGGAAAATGGCATCAGCTTTAGCATTGGAAAAGTAAAGCTTTGGTTTTAGCTCCTGGCCCTCCCTAAAAACAGAATATGAAAAAGTATGGAAAGAATTTTGTACCGCCGGCAATTGCCTGCTTTTGATATCCACAAGCGGGTAAGCAGGTACCAGTAATTTAGAAAAACCCTTCCTGTATACCAGGCAGAACGCAATGCATAAAAGAAAGATGAGGGTCATAAGGTTGGCATGTCTCCCTTTTGAAAAAGAAAGGAACAGTCTTTTATGCAGTTTCCATATCAAAATGAGCAGGCCGGTTACTGCAAGAATGAGAAGAATGACCAGGAAGATATTGAAATGAAAGAGTTGCTTGAAAGGGTGATCCAAAACATAAAGCAGGTCGGCATTTGCCCGCTGGAAATGAAAAGGAAAATAAAAAATGTCTGTAATGTTAAGTAAAATGACAAAGCTGTTCAATAAAAAAAAGAGGGGTATGATAAACCAGGCAGAAAACCTAACAGGTATTAACCTGCCTGATTGCAGGAGCAGCAGGAAGGGAGCATTTATCAGCAGAATGGTAAGCAGGTCATTTGCCAAAGACCACTTAACCAGTTTGATTCCTGTATTTCCTGTATTGATCCCTTCGGCATTCGGGAACAGCAGGGGGTAATTATAATTATAAAATATTATCTTTAAAATGGAAAGAATAAGCAACAGAGCCAGCAGGAACAATATAAAGGGTTTGTTATTTTGCCAAACATTCTTTCCGGGAAAAGACAAGTATCTCATTTTCATAAAAACTGAATGTTATGCTGAAGTGGATAGCAAAAAACAAATATAAGCTAATGCCTTTTATCCTCATTGGGCTATACCTGTCGGTAGATGTGGCAATGCATAAAGGACTGACCAGGGTTTTGTTTCCAAAAAAATTCCATGACTATAAGATCGATAACAGCTATCCGAAGAGTAAAAATGTTCTTATCAACACCAACAAGGAATGGAAAAAAGCAATTGATACCAAAGAACAAATAAATACGGTTGACATAAATGCCAGTGGTATCGAATGTGATGTTTATTTTGATACGACAAAAAAAATATTTGATGTACACCATGACCCCGATAAATCAATTGGTTTGAACTTTGATACCCTTTTGCAGCTCTATACGAACAGGGGATTAAAGGCGAGTATATGGCTTGACTTTAAAGACCTTGATGAATATAATTGTAAACCCGCGGTAACAGAACTTGTAAGATTGAGGGATAAATATGGGCTGGCTGGGAAGATACTGGTAGAATCAAGACGACCCGAATTGCTGGCAGCATTTACCGATAGCGGCTTTTTTACTTCTTACTATACCCCAATGTTCAATCCATATAGGTTCAATAATGACCAGGTAAACTATTGGGTAGACAGTCTTACCAAAGCAATTCAAAACTCAAAAGTAAATGCGATCTCCGGTTATTATTACCAATATGACTTTCTGCACCATTATTTTCCAAACTACCCGCTCATTACCTGGGCTGATGACGATAAGTGGAGCTTCGTAAACTGGCTATTTAAAAGAAAAGCAGCCCGCAGCAAAGAGGTCTTCATCGTTTTATACCCCTGACAACGTTTTATTTCCAGCGTAATTAATAATGTCTTAATTTCGGTTTTGCAAATAGTTGTTTAACTAACTAATTTTAGTACATGTCAAAAAGAATCATAAAAAAGGTAGCGGTTTTAGGAAGTGGTGTAATGGGCAGCCGTATTGCCTGTCATTTTGCAGGCGTGGGTTTGCAGGTGTTGTTATTGGACATTGTTCCTAAAGACCTGCCTGCAGATGCAAAGCCGGCAGAGCGTAATAAGATCGTGAATGATGCACTTGCTGCTGCAATAAAATCAAATCCATCTCCTGTTTATACAAAAGATGTTATAAAAAGAATTAAGACCGGCAACTTCACCGATAACATGAAAGATATTGCTGATCATGACTGGGTGATAGAAGTGGTTGTTGAAAGATTAGATATCAAGCAATCTGTTTTTACAGAAGTAGAAAAATACCGTAAGCCCGGAACATTAATTACTTCTAATACCTCGGGCATTCCTATTCACATGATGACAGAAGGCCGCAGCGATGATTTTAAAAAACATTTTTGCGGAACGCATTTTTTTAACCCGCCAAGGTATTTGCGTTTGCTGGAAATCATTCCTACACCATTCACAGATCCCGGGGTTGTAGATTTTTTAATGCACTACGGCGACCTTACGCTGGGTAAAACAACCGTGCTGTGTAAGGATACACCGGCTTTTATTGCCAACCGTGTTGGTGTTTTTGGAATGATGGCCATTATGAATGCCATGGATAAATTAAAATTGACTGTTGATGAAATTGACGCACTGACAGGTCCTGTTGTTGGCCGGCCAAAATCTGCAACCTTCCGTACTGCTGATGTGGTAGGTATCGATACGCTGGTTAAAGTAGCAAAGGGTGTTCATGATAATTGTCCTGATGATGAAGCAAAAGAACAATTCATCACTCCGGCATGGCTTAATAAAATGGTTGAGCATAACTGGCTGGGCGATAAAACAGGCCAGGGTTTTTTCAAGAAAACAAAATCCGCTGGTGGTGAAAAAGAAATTCTAACATTGAATTTGCAGACAATGGAGTATGGGCCAAGACAAAAGCCAAAATTTGCAACCCTGGAGGCTGCCAAGCCGATCGAGGACCTGAAAACAAGGATCAAAGCATTGTGCGCAGGAACGGATAAGGCCGGTGAATTCTATCGCCAGTTCCATTATAACCTCTTTTCCTATATTTCTCACCGCATTCCGGAAATAAGTGATGAATTGTACCGGGTTGATGATGGAATGATGGCAGGCTTTGGCTGGGAGATAGGCGCTTTTGAAAGCTGGGATGTTTTAGGTGTTGCAAAAACTGTTGAGGCAATGAAAGCCGCCGGTTTTAAAGTAGCGCTATGGGTTGAAGAAATGATCGCTGCCGGAGCTACATCGTTCTATAAGGTTGAAAATGGTAAACGCCTTTACTATGATATTGGAGGCAAAGCATACAAGCCAATGCCGGGCGCAGATGCATTTATTGTAATGAAGAATTTTGAGAATGAAACCGTCTGGAAAAATGCTGCCTGCAGAACCTATCATTTGGGTAATGATGTTTTAGGATTGGAATGGTATACAAAAATGGGCAGCATTGGCGGCGAAGTGCTGGAAGCCATTCAAAGGTCGATAGCACTGGCAGAAGATAAATATAAAGGACTGGTGATCGCTAATGATGGCCCTAACTTCAGCGCCGGCGCTAATGTTGCCATGATATTTATGATGGCCATTGAGCAGGACTATGATGAGATCGATATGGCGATAAGGCAGTTTCAAAATACCATGATGCGGGTGCGTTATTCGGGAATACCGGTTGTATTAGCGCCACATGGGCTGGCACTCGGTGGCGGTTGCGAAATGAGTTTGCACGCCGATAAGGTTATTCCTGCTGCGGAAACATATACAGGCCTGGTAGAAGTTGGTATTGGCGTGATACCCGGTGGTGGCGGTACAAAAGAATTTGTGTTGAGAGCAGCAGATGAAGTTCACGCGGGTGAACCGGATACCATTCCTTTACAAAATCGTTTTTTAACCATTGCTACTGCAAAGGTTGCCACATCAGCTTATGAAGCATTTGAACTTGGTATTTACAGGAAAGGAAAAGATACGGTAAGTATAAATCCCGGGCGCAGGATCGCAGAAGCGAAACAGGCGGTAATTGAATTATATGATGATGGCTATGTTATGCCGGTGCAAAGAAGCGATATCCGTGTTCTCGGCCGTTCTATGCTGGGCGCCATGCATGCGGGCATCAATGGCATGTGGCGTGGCAATTATGCAACCGATCATGATGTTACCGTTGCTAAAAAACTGGCGTATGTTATGTGCGGCGGCGACCTGAGTGAACCCACACTTGTAACGGAACAATATTTACTTGACCTTGAAAGAGAAACCTTCCTGAGTTTGACCGGTGAGAAAAAAACACTGGAAAGAATTCAATCGATACTAAAGAGCGGAAAGCCATTGAGGAATTAAAACCTGATCAGCAAATGGGCGAAGCCGAACTGCAACCACATAATAACCTGCTCATCATTCATGCAACATTAATTTTTTATGGTGACGCTGCTAATGATGCATTGGCCCTGCAGGTGGCAAAAGATGTGGAAGATCACTGGAATGAAATTGATGGTAAGGTCAGGATACAAAGCAAATGGTATCATGCCCGGTTTAATATACGTGGCATTTATAATAAAGACCTTACAGAGATTGGTGTGTATGAAAACACGGATCCACGCAATAATTATTTCAGGATAGAGGAATATGCAGCGGGCAATATCTCGTTTGTAGATGGCATCAATTCCAATACTGGTTATTTTAAGCTGGAAAACCTATTGAATAATTCCACTACAGCGGCACATGAATTTGGCCATACGATCGGTTTGGCTCACCCGCATATCCTTGACATAAGAGGAAAAGGAACGCCGGGCATCATGTACCCGCGGGGCACACTGGTTGATCCGAATTTTCAATACTACCCTGAGATCCCCGCCGGTGAAAAAGGCGGCACGATGAATCCTTTTCACCGTAAGGTCTTACAGGCTGATATCGACGGGTTATGCTTGCACAGGCTTGATTTTGATAAGAACGGTTTTGCGATGCTCGGTGATTTCAGCTCTGTATGGCACGAAAAACAAGTGCCCTGATCCTTCTTATAAACTTAATGTGAACCACAAAGAAACATAAGGGACGTATAGAAGGAGATCCTATGTTATCTATCTTGCTGTGTGGTTCAATTTGTATTCAATTGTTTTAAAAAAACTCAGGCACTTCTCAAATTTCTGTTATCTTCATTGCCAATTTATATTCCTCTTATGGCAATTCTCAGCATCAATAACCTCACAAAAAATTACAGATCGATAAGAGCGTTGGATAATGTAAGTTTTGAAGTGCCTCCGAAAACTGTTTTTGGGATACTTGGCCCGAACGGAAGCGGCAAAACCACCTTGCTTGGAATTGTAATGGATATTTTAAAACCAACGAACGGCAGTTTTAAATGGGCAGGAGAACAAAGCAGTGATGAACTGAGAAAACAGATCGGCACCTTGCTGGAAACGCCAAATTTTTATCATTACTTAAGCGGTGAAGACAATCTTAGGATCGCAGCAAGGATAAAGGGTAAAGGAGAAGATGATATCCCAAAAGTATTGAAGACGGTTAATTTGTATGAGCGCCGGAAATCAAAATTCAACAGCTATTCTTTGGGAATGAAACAAAGGCTGGCAATAGCTTCCACTTTATTAGGCGATCCGGGCATCCTTGTGTTTGACGAGCCCACCAATGGATTGGATCCTGCAGGCATTGCAGAAATAAGGGAATTGATCAAAGAGCTCAACCGCCAGGGTAAGACCATCATCATGGCAAGCCATATTTTGGATGAGGTGGAAAAAGTTTGTACGCATGTTGCCATTATCCAAAAAGGTGTTTTAAAAACCGTTGGTTCTGTTCATGAGATAATGCATACTTCAGGAACGCAAAATGTCACCAGCCTTCTGATAGAATTAGGCGCTGCTGATAATGGTCTTTTAAAAAATATTTTGCAAGGGATGAGCGGGCTGGAAAGTGTAGCAGAAACCGATAATGGCATTGAGATCATTTGTCCCGAAAATATTACCCCCGAGCAGGTAAACAGTTATTGCTTTGAAAAAGGGGTAGTGCTTAACAAACTGAATGTAAAAAGAAAATCACTTGAAACAAGATTTTTGGAGATCACCGGTAAGCAAAGTGACCGCTAAAATCAAAACCTTCTTAAAATCAAACCATGTTCAATCTTTTTAAAATAGAGTGGCTTAAGATAAAGACCTACCGAACCTTCTGGATATTGTTTGCAGGGTTCCTTATATTCTTCCCCGCAGGATTTTACCTGATGGCTTATAAATATATGGAGCGGATGTCAAATGCCAAATCCATGGAAGAGAATTTGTTAAAGGCACTGCTGGATGCCCCGTTCGTATTTCCTAAAGTATGGCATGCGGCGGCCTGGACGGGTGGAATGTTCTTTGTGCTGATGGGCATGTTGTTCATATTACTCATCACCAACGAAGTGCAGTACCGTACACATCGTCAGAATATCATTGATGGCTGGAGCCGCATGGATTTTTTGAAAGCCAAGCTCTCGATCATGGTATTTTTTGTGCTGGTAAGTACTGTGTTGGTTTTTATAATGGGGTTAATAGTGGGCTCACAGTTTTCTCCTGCCGGTGCCAGCATGTTTGATGGTGTGCATTTTGTAGGCTACTTTGCTTTGATGGCAACAGTTTACCTGATGCTTGCTTTTCTTGTCGGTATCCTGATAAAGCGCACCGGATTATCCATTATCATTTATTTTGCAATTGTGTGTATTGTTGACAATGTGCTGTGGCTTGTGTTTACATTGAGGGACAGCCAGCTGGGCTATTATATGCCATTGGAAGCAGTGGATTCTCTGGTAACAAATCCTTTTAAGCCAAAGATCATGGAAAGAAGAACGGTTGCCGATTATACTTTAATCATAGCTGCGGGAATTTATATATCTGCCTATGTGTACATAATCATTAATTATTTCCGCAAAACAGATCTTAAAACCTAAAGCTGCTTTTATTTTTCCAGTTCTTTTACAGCAGTTTCAATATCATTATATTCAAAATCAAAACCGGTACCTGTTATTTTTTTGCAACTGACCGTTGCGCTTTTTAATACTTCAATACTTCTTTGGCCAAGCATCATCTTTATGACCAATGCAGGAACATGCAGGGGAATATAAAACCTTCCTTTTATTTTCTTTGCTATTTCCAGGATCAATGCCTTGTTGCTTACAGGAGCCGGCGCTACTGCATTATAACTGCCCCGCACATGTTCATTTTCTATTGCATAGATAAATAAGCGGCAAAGGTCACTTATATGTATCCAGCTTACAATTTGTTTCCCGCTACCTATGATCGCAGCAATCCCAAAACGCACGGGCTTTTTAAATTCAGCATAAGCGCCGCCATCATTGCTGAGTACGATACCGGTGCGAAGTTTAACCAGTCGTTTGGCCATTCCGGTAACAGGCTCAATACTTTCTTCCCAGAGTTTACAGGTTTGCCCTAAAAAATTATCCGCAGCCCCATCGGTTTCCACGAAGGGCTTTACCGGTTCAGCATCTTCGCCATACCAGCCAATAGCGCTAACACTCACCACAGCTTTAACTTTATCCCGATAGCTATCGGGATTATTTTTTAATGCCTCAATGATCAGCCGGCTGCTTTCTGTACGGCTGTCTCTTATCTCTTTTTTATAGGCTTCAGTCCATTTTTTATCGATAACAGCAGCCCCGGCCAAATGAACTATATAATCTGCCTCCCGGATAGCCGCCAAATCTATATATTGTTTTTTTATATCCCATAAGGCATAGCTGATATTTTCTTTCTTCTCCTGGTTCTTAAGGCTCCTGCTTAGTATTATTACAGCATATCCCTTTGCTACCAGTGCCTGAGACAGCGCTTTGCCTACCAAACCCGTACCGCCTGTAATTAAAACCGTGGGCATTATATAAAAAGTTAAAGATGTTATGTAATAACAAATTTCAAAACATCTTGTTCAGTGTAATTTACAATCATTGATTTTTAAATCGTAATTTTAATATCAAAGATTTAACCTGCATGAATCGCTTTCTTTATATCCTGGTACTGTTTTTTATTCTGCCACCGGGGCTTACTGCCCAAACTATAAACTTCTCCAGCTATTCAAGAGAAGACAGCCGTGATATCAACTTTGAGATCATTGGAAAAATAAACAGTAACATTTTAGTTTATAAGAATATCAGGTGGAAGCATAAGATCAATATTTATGATAATGAAATGAAGGATAAGGAGACCATTGACCTTGATTTTATTCCTGAAAAGACCTTTAATATTGATTTTATTACCTACCCTGATTTTTTTTACATGTTCTACCAGTTCCAGAAGAGAAATATACTTCACTGCATGGCGGTAAAAATGGATGGGAATGGCAAAAGGATGGGAGAGCCCATTGAATTGGATACAACACAGATATCTGTACTGGCTGACAATAAAATATATGCTACCATCAACAGCGAGGACAAGCAGAAGGTAATGATCTTTAAAATTCAAAGAAAACATGAAAGGTTCAATATCGTTACCCTCTTATTTGACAAAGAACTGAACCTGCTCAAGAAAAGCCGGCAGGCCAGGGAATACAATGAGCGGAAAGATCATTACAACAATTTCCTGTTAGGTAATGACGGCAATTTTGTTTTTACATTAGACAAGCAACTCAATTTCCGGGATAATAGCAACGGGCTTACCATTATAAGCAAGTCGGCTTTGGAAGATACACTTGCATTTCACCAGGTTGACCTTGGCAACAAATATATCGACGAAGTAAAGCTTAAAATAGATAATTTAAATAACCGGTATATCATCAATACATTTTATTATAAAAAGAACAGGGGTAGTATTGAAGGTATGTTCACGTATATATGGGATATCGGGAAAAGAAGGGAATATGCATCCGCATTTACAGCCTTGTATGATTCATTAAGGGATGAGGCTAAAACAGACGGCCTTTTACGTTTCGCTTTCGATGAATTCTTTATCCGGCAGGTAGTGGTAAAAAAAGACGGCGGGTTTATACTTACTGCTGAAGATTTTTCCACCCAAACACGGGGCAGCAATAATCCCTGGAACCGCTGGGAATACCTGAACAATCCTTATTCATTATCTCCCAGCTCTTATTATTCCTACAACCGCTATTATAATAATTATTATAGGCCAAGGAACAGTTACTATAGTCAAAGTACAAGGTACTATTACCAGAATATCCTGGTGCTGAGTATAAACAGGAACGGGCAGGTGGAATGGAGCAAAGTAATTCATAAAGAACAGTTTGACGATGATGATGATAATTTCCTTTCCTTCTCTAACATTACCACAGGCGGTGAGATACATTTTTTATTTAACATGGATAAAAAGAACCAGATCATTTCTGACCAGAGTATTGCAGCTGATGGAACAGTAAAGCGAAACCCTACATTAAAAAGCCAGGAAAAAGGCTATGAATTCATGCCCAGGCATAGTAAACAGGTTGGCGCCAGCCAGGTGGTTGTTCCGTGTGCATACCGTGGGTACATTTGTTTTGCCAAAATTGATTTTTAATGACTGGCCTCAATCCCGGTAAAAAATATTTTCTATAATCTCTGATTATTCATCAACTTCGTACCGGTAACCTATCCATCATTCATAATTCACAATTGCATTGACCGGTACATTCAAGTCCAATAATTCGTATAACAATTTCCTGCTTTTTTTCTATGGAGCCTTGCTGAAGCTGCCCATATTCCTGCATCCAAAAACCCCGGAGGCCCAGCAGATAGATGGTTTTTTATACAGGGCTTTACTGGATTGGCTAAAGCCATTTGGAAATGGTTTCCCCGTTATTTATCCTTTGATCGCCTTTTTCCTGTTATATACACAGGCCATATCTTTTAATAAGCTGGTAAATGATCACCGCCTTATGCAAAGGCCCAATTACCTCACCGGTATGAGCTACCTGCTCATCACTTCTTTATTCATGGAGTGGAATATGTTATCCTCCCCACTCATCATTAATACATTGCTGATCTGGGTATGGGCACAAATGAGCGGACTTTATAGTAATCCCAATCCCAAAACGGCATTATTCAATATCGGTATTGCTATCGGGGTTGCAACTTTTTTTTATTTCCCCTCACTGGCCTTTGCCGCGCTGATCATTTTTGGCCTGGCGATCACCCGGCCTTTTAAACTGGCAGAATGGCTTCTTGCATTGCTGGGTATCATTACCCCTTATTATTTTTTACTGGCCATCGTTTTTTTAACGGATAAATGGAAGGGCTACCGGTTCCCGGGCTTTGCCATTACCTACCCGGTGTTCAATCAAAACCAATGGGCATATGCGGCGCTTATCATTGTTTTATTCACATCCATTATTGGTATCTTCTTCGTTCAGCAAAACTTTCGCCGGCAGTTGATACAGGCCCGTAAAAGCTGGAACCTGGTATTCCTGTATTTCATGGTTGCTTTATTTGTACCCTTTGTTAATGCTACACACACATTCGATTACTGGATATTATGTGCCGTTCCGTTATCTGCTTTTTTAGGCGCAGCTTTTTTATATCCCTCCAAAAACTGGTTCCCGCTGGTCCTGCACTGGTTAATGGTTGGTTTTGTCATTGTCATCAGTTACTTCGTAAAATAATTATTGTACAATTGTTACCTTTACAGCATTCAACATCATAGCTCAATTTATAATCAATGAAATTTGGCGTAGTAGTTTTCCCCGGCAGTAATTGCGACAGGGACATGATAGAGACCCTGCAGAATGACCTGCAGCAGGAAGTGATACAGCTTTGGCATAAAGACAAAGACATCAGCATGTTTGAGACAAATGACTGTATCGTTTTACCCGGTGGATTCAGCTATGGCGATTACCTCCGTTGCGGAGCCATTGCAAGGTTTAGCCCCATGATGCAAAGCGTGATTGAATTTGCAAATAATGGCGGCAAGGTACTGGGTGTTTGCAATGGTTTCCAGATCTTATGCGAAAGCGGACTTTTACCGGGTGTATTGTTAAGGAACAGCCAGCAGCAATTTGTTTGTAAGAATATTTTTATGAAAGAGGGCGCAACCGAAGGCGCAATGGCTTTAAAGATACCCGTTGCCCATGGCGAAGGAAGATATTTTGCCAATGATCAAACATTAAAGCAACTGGAAAAAAATGGCCAGGTCATTTACCGGTATTGTGATGAAAAAGGCAATGTAAATGAATCGGCAAATCCAAACGGGGCGATCAGTAATATTGCCGGTATCTGCAATGAATCAAGGAATGTGTTTGGTATGATGCCACATCCCGAAAGAGCCTGCAGCAGCGTATTGGGTAATGAAGACGGAAGGAATGTATTCAACCACCTATTCGGGATAAATTAGTATTAAAAACGTTAAAACTCATTTAACACAACATCCCCGTTCACGGTAATTTCGTAATTTCGGCTATGAAAAAATTTTACATGAAGAAGATAGTTTTAGGAATGTTATTGCTGCTTTTTGCAACTGTTTCCCATGCCCAGATCAATAACCCTGTAAAGTGGAGCTATACAGCAACTAAGGTTGCTGATAAAACGTATGAAATTCATTTAACCGCAACCATCGATGGCAATTGGCATTTGTATGCCCAGGATGCAGGTGAAGGCCCCGAACCAACAACAATAACCTTTTCGCCCAATCCGCTGCTTACGCTTGAAGGTAAAGTGAAGGAAGTAGGTAAAATGGAAAAATCCTACGATAAGAATTTTAAGTCTGTTCTAAAATTTTATGGAAAAAAAGTTGACTTTGTTCAAAAAATAAAAGTTAAGTCTGCTGTTGCAACAGTAGTTAAAGGCTCTGTTTCCTTCATGGTATGTAACGACAGGCAATGCCTGCCACCAAGAGATGTTCCATTTTCAATAAACATTAGCGGAAAATAATACAGCATTTTGAACCTCCCGATACATGATGTCGGGATTTTTTTTAAAAAAGATATCATGCATTTTAAAAGGATCGTTTTTTTACTTTCCATATTTATTTTCTTATTTCAACCTTTACTGGCTGCGCAGGATACCACAGCGGTGCAATGGACTGCATCAGGGAAAAAGATCAATACAGGGCAATACCAGATCTATTTAAAGGGGACTATTAAAACAGGCTGGCATATATATGCCAAAGAAAACAAAGCGGCCGGGCTTGAAGGTTTGAAAATTTCTTTTTCAGACTCTTCCATTAAAAAAGACGGTGATCCGCAATTGAAGGGCAATTTTAAAACGATCACGGATAAGATATTCGATAATGCAAAGTCAGAAGTTGCAACAGATTCGGTAGCGTTCATCCAAAAAATAACTATCACAGGTGAAGTACCCGCCAGCTTAAAGGCAGTGCTTGCGTTTAATACTGCCACCAGCGAGGCCTTTATTCCCGAAGAGATAAAGATAGAGATAGCGATGGAAGGTGGTATTGATATGTCGGCATCCAACAGGATACTGGTTTCCGCTATTGATCTTAAAAATCCTGTCAATTCATGCGGGGGTATGGGCATCAGCATTGAAACCTCCACTTCAAAAGGGCTGGTAACCATTTTCCTGCTTGGATTTTTAGGCGGGTTGCTTGCGCTGATCACGCCCTGTGTTTTCCCGATGATACCGTTAACCGTTTCCTTCTTTACAAAAAGAGGCGTTTCTAAAAGACGGGGGATCTTTAATGCTGCGCTTTATGGTTTTTTTATTTTTCTTATCTATGTGTTGTTAAGCGTTCCCTTTTATTTTATTGACAGCGCCAATCCCGAAATATTAAATACCATTTCCACCAGTCCCTGGCTAAACCTTGGATTCTTCGCTATATTTCTTTTCTTCGCTTTTTCTTTTTTTGGATATTACGAGATAAGCCTGCCCGGTCGCCTTTCGGGTAAAGCAGATAGTAAGGCGGGATCAGGAAATATCATTGGGATATTTTTTATGGCGGTTACACTGGCGATTGTTTCTTTTTCCTGTACCGGTCCCATTTTGGGTTCTCTTTTAGTAGGTTCATTAAACCAGGACGGCGGCGCAATACAACTAACCACCGGCATGGCAGGTTTTGGTTTAGCGCTTGCATTACCTTTTACTTTGTTTGCCTTGTTTCCTAACTGGTTAAACTCATTACCAAAATCCGGTGGATGGCTGAATTCGGTAAAAGTGGTTTTGGGTTTTATTGAAGTAGGTCTTGCCATTAAATTTTTATCAAATGCCGACCTGGTAAAGCACTGGGGGTTATTAAAAAGAGAGGTGTTTATGGCCATCTGGATCCTGGTGGGTATAGGGATAACATTATACTTACTGGGTAGAATAAAATTTCCACACGACAGCAAAATAAAAAAACTAGGCAGGGAAAGGATCCTCCTCGCAATTGTTTTTGGCGCTTTTACAGTTTACCTGCTTCCGGGTGTCACCAATACGAAGTATGCAAACCTCACATTGATCAGCGGTTTTCCTCCTCCATTGTGTTACAGTATTTATGATCATCCTGTAAACTGCGAAGGTTTTGAACCCTTGCGGGATTATGGCGAGGCACTGGTAAAAGCAAAGGCTGAAAATAAACCCATCCTTATAGATTTTACAGGCTTTGCCTGTGTGAACTGCCGGCAAATGGAAGAAAATGTATGGAGAGATGAAGCCGTATTTGAAATAATGAAAGAAAGATTCATTGTCGTTTCGCTTTATGTAGATGACAAGAAAAACCTTCCGGCAGCCCAGCAATTTACTTATACTACCCGGGAGGGTATAGACAAGGAGATCATTACCGTAGGAAATAAATGGGCAACTTTTGAAACAGAGAATTTTAAGAATAATGCCCAGCCACTGTATGCAATTATCAGCCCCCGGGAAATATTAATGAACAACCCGGTTGGGTACACCCCCTCTGTCAGTAAGTATAAAGAGTGGTTACTCTGCGGCCTCGAAGCATTTCAAAAGAGTAAATAAAAAATTTAAGCAATAAAAAACCTCCAGATTCCGGAGGTTTTTATTTTGTAATGGGGGTTACAAAATTTTATAATGCAATTTGTTTTTCAGTCATCATTTTGCGCAGGTTTATCAACCCGTAGCGCATACGGCCTAAAGCAGTATTAATGCTGCAACAGGTAAGGTCTGCGATTTCCTTAAAACTCAGGTCAGCATAGTGGCGTAAAATAATTACTTCCCGCTGGTCTTCGGGCAGCATATCAACCATTTTTCTTACCCTGTCATGGCTTTGACCATTCATCATCTTATGGTCTGCACCGGGTTCAGAAAAATTAAGGACCTCGAAAATATCACGGTCGTCACTGGTTTTAATAGTTGGCGTACGCTTTACTTTCCTGAAATGATCCACGCACATATTGTGGGCAATACGCATGGCCCATGGGAGGAATTTTCCTTCATCGGTATAGCGGCCACCTTTTAAAGTGTCGATTATACGGATAAAAACATCCTGGAAAATGTCTTCAGACAGGTATTTGTCTTTAACCAGTAAATAAATAGAGGTGTAAATCTTGTCCTTGTAACGTAATACAATGGTTGCAAGGGCATTGGCATCGCCTTCCATATATAAATGGATAAGCTGCTGGTCGGTAAGGTTGTTAAGGCATTTCATAAACTTCTACAGTTTTAGATTGTTAGGATTTAGTAACAGTACCAAAAATTGTGAAAAACGCGTAGAAGTCTTTTAGATAGGCTAGACGGGCTTTTCATTTTTTGGAATATTGGAAAGTAAAACTAGAAATTTATTTATTAAGAATTGTAAGTAGAATTACTCAATTTTCTCAGACCCAAAAGATAGTAAAAATACTGGTAGCTTTTTTCAACAACAAACCTGTAAATCATTGTTTTAAGAAAAATTTCACATTTGGTCGCGGCATAGCTCCAACACATTACTTTTGCCAAACCATACTATGTCAACAAAATTGATCCATACAAATAAAGACGTAAAAAATACAAAAGAAGCAGCCGGTATCTTAATAAAGGGAGCAAGGGTTCATAATTTAAAGAACGTCAGCGTTACTATTCCCCGCAATAAATTAATAGTTGTTACGGGTGTATCCGGTTCAGGAAAGTCTTCATTAACAATAGATACGCTGTTTGCAGAAGGCCAGCGTCGTTATGCCGAAAGCCTGAGTGCATATGCAAGGCAGTTCATGCAGCGCATGAATAAACCCGATGTGGATTATATAAAAGGATTATGCCCGGCCATTGCAATTGAGCAAAAAGTGATCACCCGCACACCCAGGAGTACTGTTGGCAGTATGACCGAGATCTATGATTACCTGCGGTTGTTATTTGCCAGGGCGGGTAAAACCATTTCACCCATTAGCGGGAGAGAAGTAAAAAAAGATGATGTGGCCGACGTGGTAAATGCCGTTGCCAATTTAACCGCCGGCGATAAAGTACTGTTACTTGTGTCCTTTAAGTTACATGCAAAAAGAAATATACAGGAAGAACTGAATATTTTATTGCAGAAAGGTTTTTCCCGTCTTTATATGAATAAAGAAGTTGTGCGTATCGAAGACTTGCTGGAATCACCCAAAAAAATAAATATTAAAAATACGGCTTCAACCTTTCTTTTGGTTGACAGGTTGGTAGCAAAAGAATTTGATGAAGATGAGAAACATCGCATTGCAGATTCTGTGAACACAGCTTTCTATGAAGGCGAAGGAGAAGCATACCTGGAAATAAACGGCAACAAGCAACTGCATTTCAGCAATAAGTTTGAAGCTGATGGAATTGTTTTTGAAGAACCTGTGCCGAATTTATTTTCTTTTAATAATCCTTATGGCGCCTGCCCCGTTTGTGAGGGATTCTCCCAGATCCTCGGTATCGATCCCGACCTGATAATCCCCAATAAAAATTTAAGTGTTTATGAAGGTGCCATAGCCCCCTGGAAAGGAGAGAAGCTTGGTTTATGGAAAGAACGGTTCATTAAAGCCGCAAAGAAGTTTGACTTTCCTGTGCACAAACCGATCATAGACCTGACAGAAAAACAACTGGCTGATCTCTGGGAAGGAAATGCGTACGCTGATGGGATAAATGCATTTTTCAAAGAAGTGGAACAGAATTTATACAAGGTTCAATACCGTGTTTTATTAAGCAGGTACAGGGGCAGAACATTGTGTACAGAATGCAAAGGTTACCGCTTGCGTAAAGAAGCGCTGTATGTAAAGGTAGGTGGGAGGCATATCGGGGAATTGTGTGAACTGCCGGTAAAGGATCTTCAGCTTTGGTTTGACGGATTAAAACTTAATGCTTATGATGAGCAGGTTGCAAAAAGAATTTTAGCAGAGATCCATCACCGTATAAAAACACTGCTTGATGTAGGCCTTGGCTATCTCACTTTAAACAGGCTGGCAAATTCACTGAGCGGGGGAGAGAGCCAGCGTATCCAGTTAACCCGCAGCCTGGGAAGTAATTTAACCAACTCATTATATATTTTGGATGAACCTTCCATTGGTTTGCACAGCCGTGATACCGAGAGGCTGATCAGGGTATTAAAAGAACTGAGGGACCTTGGTAATACGGTTGTTGTTGTAGAGCATGATGAAATGATGATGAGGGAAGCGGATCATATTATCGACATGGGACCTTTTGCAAGTCACCTGGGCGGGGAAGTAGTAGCTGAAGGAAACTATGATGATATCATTAATAATGCAGAAAGCCTCACCGGTAAATATTTATCGGGGCAAATGAAAATTGAAACACCAAAAAAGGTTCGTAAGTGGAACCGTTCCATAAAGCTGGAAGGAGCGAGGCAGAATAACCTTAAGAATATAACCGTACAATTTCCATTGAATACATTGTGCGTGATAAGTGGTGTAAGCGGCAGTGGCAAAACAACTTTAGTAAAGCAAATATTATATCCTGCATTGCAAAAACTAAAAGGAGAATTTACAGAGAAAGCGGGTTTGCACAGGGCCATTACCGGCGACACAGATCATATTGCCCAGGTTGAAATGGTTGACCAGAACCCGATAGGAAAATCTTCCAGGAGTAACCCGGTAACATATATAAAAGCATACGACGAGATAAGAGACCTGTATAGCAAACAGCCCTTAAGTAAGATGAGGGGTTTTCAGCCCAAACATTTTTCTTTTAATGTGGATGGGGGAAGATGTGATGCATGTAAGGGGGAAGGGGAACAAACGATTGAAATGCAGTTCCTGGCTGACGTGCACCTTACCTGTGATGTTTGCGGAGGGAAACGCTTTAAAGAAGAAGTGCTGGAAGTTACCTACAAAGACAAAAGTATTTTTGATGTACTTGATATGAGCGTGGATGATGCAATAGATTTTTTTAGTGATGTAAAAGAGGTCTCAAAAAAGATACAGCCATTAAGTGATGTGGGGTTAGGCTATGTAAAGCTTGGCCAGTCTTCGGATACATTGTCAGGCGGCGAAGCACAAAGGGTAAAGCTGGCTTCTTTTTTAGGCAAAGGAAAAACACAGGGAAGTATCTTATTCATTTTTGATGAGCCCACAACGGGCCTTCATTTCCATGATATAAAAAAATTACTGGCTTCATTTAATGCGTTGATAGAACAGGGGCATTCCATCATAGTGATCGAGCACAATACGGATGTTATACGCAGTGCCGACTGGATCATTGACCTGGGGCCTGAAGCAGGCGACCGGGGTGGTGAACTGGTTTATGCAGGAGATCCGGGAAATTTTAAAAACAGCAAATCAGGTCATACAGCTAAGTTCCTGTAAATCAGGAACAGGAACCGGAACAAAATATTTTTTTTTTGCTTTTCGAAATATTAATTCTAATATTACAGCTGAAACCGGTGAATAAAATTTTATTTAATAAAATTTTTACCTCATCACCCCCCCTCTAGAAATCAGTTTGATTACCTCAAGTTTTCAACCTAATATTTTTTTAATTTTCATTAAGCTTCAGTTGTGCTGTGCATACCTGCTTGTGAAAATCCTATCCTTCCAAATGCCTTTCATCCATTTTCCTGCGGTGTAACCACCAGCTTATCAAACAATTATTCTTTTAATATTTAAATGGACCCACATGAAAAGGTTTTTACTCATCCCGAGATCATTTGTCATCACATTATTGATCGCGAATTTATTTTTTATAAGCGCCACTTTTAGCCAGGTTACCAAGACATGGGTGCCTACTACAGGAGGTCCCTGGACAACAGCAGGTAACTGGAATCCGAGTGGAGTGCCAGGCATTAATGACAGCGTGGTAATTACAACCAATCAAACGAACCCTATAACTGCTGTTGGTACTGCTGACGGGCAGGTTGTTTCTGTAAGGGCGCTTACGATAAATGGAAATTGTAATCTCCAAAGCAATGCAGGTTCTGCAAACATGTCTACTATTAACATTACCGGTACACTAACTGTCGCTGCAGGAAGAACCCTGACATGCGGATTAGATGATGCCGGAAGGTTGGATCTTACATTGGCAGCAGGTGGAAAGGGTTTTATTACCGGTACAGTTTATATGAACTCATACTCCTCATCCGGATATGATCGAACGGCCTGGATGAACGGGGATGTAACCATAGCGGGTACCGGCTTAATTACAGGACAAAATACTTCAAGATTTGTATTAGGTGCAACAGGAACATTACGCATTGCAAATACCGGGGGTATCACTACTTCAGGAGCAACAGGTGCTATCCAGGTACCGGGTACAAGAACATATACTGCAGGAGCAGATTATGAATATAACGGAAGTGCCGTGCAGGTAACGGGTAATGGCCTTACGCAAAACATGCCGGCTAACCTGACGATCAATAACAGTGCGGGAGTAACACTTAGTGCAGCTACCACAATTTCAGAAATACTTACAATGACCAGTGGTACACTTAACATGTCGAATGTTAATCTTAGTGTTGGTGCATTAACCGGTTCCGGAAACCTTACACATTCATCAGGTGGAGCAGGAGCAAGGACATTATCAGTAACCGGAAGCATAAGCCCGGCAGCTTACACCGGTGTAATAAGCAACGGAACGGCAAGTTCAGTATTGCTTACAAAAAGCGGTGCAGGAACATTAACATTAACAGGCAGCAATTCATATTCAGGTGCAACCACGATCAGTGGAGGTACAATAGTTGCGAATACGCTGGCTAACTCAGGAACAAACAGTTCAATTGGTACCGGTTCTACAACTCCTGCAATTTCAATAGGAGGTACCGGGGTTCTTCAATATACAGGTAGTGGCCATTCTTCAAACAGGGCCATAGCACTTACTGCAAGTGGCGTAACAATTAATGCATCGGGTACCGGCACATTAACCTTAGCAGGTGGTATATCCGGAAATTTTAATCTTACTTTCACCGGTACAGGTGTTGGTATAGCAAACGGTGTGATCGGTATTGGTGCCGGAACGCTTTCCAAAACCGGTTCGGGTACATGGACACTTTCCGGAACAAATACTTTTACCGGGGCAAAAACGATCAGTGCAGGAACACTTATTGCAGCTAATAGCCAGGCATTGGGCACTGCTGCCGGTGTTGTAAATCTTAGCGGCGCTACGCTTGACCTCTCATCTAATACAAGTTCATTAGCATATAATTTTGTTGTTGGCGGAGATGCAACAATAGTTTCTAACCGTTCAACAGCAGGTGCCGGTATCACACATACCCTGGGCACCTTATCGATCGGCAATTTTGATTTGAATACAACTTCGGGAGCTAATGTGAACAGCGGAACCGCAGGTATCACATTTGGAGCAACCACATTATCAGCAGCAACACCCTTATTTAATATAGGCAGTGGCGTAAACCTTACTTTAGGAGCTTTGAGCGGAAACTTCGCATTCACCAAACAGGGTGACGGACTAATGTTATTAAACAGCGGCTCTTCACGCAGCGCCGGTCTCGTAACAATAAATACAGGATCTATCAGGCTTGGTATTGCAAATGCCCTTGGAATTGCAGCAGTACCCATCGCTCTTAATGCAGGCAGCGGGTTGAATTTAGCAATTAACTCATCGGTTAATCCACATCCTGTTACGGTCAATGGAACTGCAGTCATCATATCAAACCGGTCAACGAGCGGTAATGGTATAACACATACATTGGGTACACTATCAATAGGTAATTCAGCTTTGACTGTTTTATTTGGCGATAATGTAAGTGATGGAGCAGCAGGATTAACCTTCGGTGCTACAACATTCACAGCTTCTACACCTGTCTTTGATGTTTCAGCAGGCGGGGTAAATCTTACACTCGGTGCATTAGCCGGAAATTTTGCTTTCGATAAGATCGGCGGTGGAAGATTGACATTAAATACGGCTTCTTTACGTACAACCGGGACGGCTACACTTTCAGGCGGCACAATGTCTTTAGGTGCGACAAATGCCCTGGGAACAATTGCTGTTCCATTACAATTGAATGGAGGTACACTTGACTTAGCTACAAGTACAACTATAAATGCATACAATACAACAGTTGGTGGGGATGCAGCAATAAATTCAAACAGGGCTGCGGCTGGTGCAGGAATTACTCATTTGCTTGGCACGTTAAGCATTGCTGCAAATACATTAACTATTGACGAGGGTACTAATGTAACAAGTGGTACTGCAGCAGTTCAGTTTGGTAATTTAACCATGACAGGCGCTTCAACCCTTAGCCCTGCTACGGCTAACCTGTTGATGGCAGGTTCTGCAACCGGCGTATTTAAACTTACAAAGAGCGGTGCAGGCACCTTACAAAAAACAACAACAGCCTGGACACTGGGCAGTGATTTTGAAATAACTGCAGGAACTTATGATGCAACAACTCAAAACACAACGATACTGGGCAACTGGATAAATAATGGCGGAACGCATACCGCAAGTGGGGCATCAACTGTTAGCTTTAACGGAGTAACGGCACAAAGCATTGGCGGTAGTTCAGCAACTACTTTTAATAATTTAACCATTAATAATGCTGCTGGTGTTTCTTTGGGTAATAATGAAACAGTAAATGCTGTGTTAACATTAACCAATGGCATTTTAACCATACCTACCGGCAATACTTTAACCATTGCAAATGGTAACGTGATAGGTGGAACAGGATTTGGCACTGCCAAACATATTGCAACGCTTGTTGATTACGGTACAGGTGCACAAGGATTTTTAAGGGTAAATAATATGGCAACATCTGCCTATTTGTTCCCTGCAGGTAACGGTACTCATTATTTACCTGTAACACTTACACCTTCAGGTACATTAGCAAATAATACTTTTAGTGTATCTGCATTCAACGGGATCACACAAGACGGAACGCCAAATGGTACGCCATTCTCTTCAAATCAGAAAAACAGGTGTGTTGATGCTGTATGGACGGTAAATTATAATGGTGGCGGTTCACCTACTGCATCTCCTGTTATTATGAGAACAGAATGGCCGGGAACACTGGAAGGTGCTTTTTTCGCAGCATTGAATGACAATGTAATCGGGATATCTCATTATGGACCGGCATGGGGCCCTTGCCAGAGAACTTCATCAAGCAATAACAATGGTACAGGTAACTTCGTTTCACTTTCCAATATAACAACCTTCTCTCCATTTGGCGTGGGTTGGATAGATCCTACCGGTGGCGTACTTGCTATCAAGATCACTTATTTCAATGCATCAAAAGGCAATGGCTTTAATACATTGAACTGGCAGGCAGCCTGCTCATCTTCCGAGGCAATATTCGAGATCGAGCGTTCAGTTGATGGCTTGAATTTCAATACCATCAATACGATGACAGCAACCCAGGCACGTTGTGCACAGCCATTTAACTATACCGATAACACAGCAGCATCAGGTACTGTTTATTACCGCTTAAAAGTTGTTGATGTGGATGGTAAGGCTTCTTATTCAGCAATAGTTAAATTAACCAGCCAGGTAAAAGACATGCAACTGG
>Ga0193752_1000328_pt1 | contig 49256 bp, 39 predicted proteins | sample H1c1metaG_FD_144924 | JGI IMG/M metagenome (GOLD analysis project Ga0193752, IMG submission 144924) | Soil microbial communities from a riparian zone of the East river system, Colorado, United States - H1c1 | ecosystem: Environmental > Terrestrial > Soil > Riparian zone | place: USA: East River...
TTTTTGCGGCTGTGTCCCGTGGTTAATACCTTTGCTCATGCTGGGAGTGGTTCTTGTCTCCGATCGGCTTTTTTTGCCCTGATCAGCTTTGTTAGGGTTTCTTCAAGGGCTGGTTGCAATATCGCCCTGATCGGCTTCAGTAACTTCGACCACGGTACGAAGGCCGCTCAAAGGCACAATCCCGCTCCCAACTAGCTCATCCACTTGGGGGAATATCATACTAGTCATAACAATTCGTACGGGTCCTATATAGCAGGATTCGTTATCCATCATTCAACCAGCATCAAATCATGTGCATTGACCAATCAATTATTTAGCGATAGAAGACAAATGAGTTGATATTCGGTTTTGCAATTACCTTCCCGATCTAATATACAAACCAATCTGACATTCGATTGGAGGAGATAACGCTGCCATCCGCAAAAAACGCCGCGTGCAAATGCTGCCACCCGCAAACGTAGCCGTCCGCAAACTTTGCTATCCGTAAACGTTGCTACCCATAAACGCTGTCATCCCCAAGCACTAAATCATTACTGCGCTGAATTATTGCCAGGCTGTAACGAGCAATCGATGCAATACCCATCGTAATTTTTTCCTTGGCCCTATAGGGAAATATTATTAATGCACTGTTACCAGATTGCTTGCGGATTAAAGATTGCTTGCGAATTAGATAAAAAGAATGCAAATGCAGTGATGCGCAACCGAAATTTCGGTAGCTAAGATTGGTTAAGATTGTTGCAAATGGATTTTTGCCAATCGTTTTTCCGATAACCGGATAGCTGGCAACTGTAATTCAGAGAACGGTAACACAACAATGTCATTTCAATGTCTGCAATGCCGATAATGTCAATGCCGGTTATTGCAATAAGTGAATGTTGAATTTTGTTGTACAAGTCGCATATCCCCCTAAGTGAACGAGATTAGAACGTGCAGGATGGGCCTGAGGTTGGTTTGATTGCCACCTTCGATTCCTGTCCGGAGTTACTGAAGCCGATCAGGGCCAAACAACCCCCAGCACAACATGAATACCTAAAAAAGCCGATCAGGGAACAAAAAGCTGATCGGAGACAAGAACCACCAGCGGCATGAACAATGGTATTAACCAGGAATCACAGTGGCAAATCAAACCAACCGAAAGGCCCATCCGGCGGAGTGAAGAACCGAGTGAACGCCATGAACTTGCAAAATGAACAAAGTAAATATGAATCCCGGTTAACTTTGCAGTATAAATAATGGAAATTGCAAAATGATATGGGGAATACAAGGGAGTTGCTGGTGACAAAAGATGGTTCCCATACCGTCATAGTGCCCTCACTTGATATCACTTACCGTTCAAGGCATGGTGCGCTACAGGAGTCCTTACACGTATTTATTGATGCGGGGTTGAAATACAAATGGTCTACTGATCCTGGTTGGTCCGATGACAGTGAAAAAATGATGCATGTTTTCGAACTTGGATTTGGAACAGGCCTTAATGCCTTGCTAACTGCAATGGAGGCAATGGCTGTGCGACGAAAAATTTCATACACCACCATAGAGCCGGAACCACTTGAGCAGGAAATGGCAGGTCTTCTGAATTATAACGATGCTGCCGGTTATTTGCAAAAAATGCATGAAGCTGAATGGGGGATACCAATTGCCATCCACCCTTATTTTACATTTACTAAATATAAATCAACACTTTCGGATTTTGATGTTAGCATTACAGCTATAAATGTTGCTGAATCGAGGAATATTGCTGAATCGAGGAATATTGCTGAATCGAGGAATATTGCTGAATCGAGGAATATTGCTGAATCGAGGAATATTGTTGAATCAGGTAATTTTGTAGAATCGGGTAATGTTGTTCAATTGGGTAATGTTGTTAAATCAGGTAATGTAGTTGAATCGGCACCAGTTTTTGACCTTGTTTATTTTGATGCATTTGGTCCGCTTACACAACCTGAGCTATGGTCGGCTGAAAGTTTCACAAAAGTCGCTTCCTTCATGAAAACCGGGGCGGTTCTTACAACTTATTGTTCAAAAAGTGTTGTTCGTAAAACCATGATGACTTCCGGGCTGACTGTCAAAAAAATCCAGGGTCCCTATGGGAAACGTGAAATGGTAAGAGCAACAAAATAAAAAACAATTGCCCTTATTCCGTTGAAGCTCTTAGCTAATGAAGCTCTTAGCTTATGATACTCTTAGAATGATGTTCTTAGCTAATGATACTTAGCTAATGATACTTATAGAATGATACTCAAAGAATGATACTCAAAGAATGATACTCAAAGAATGATACTCAAAGAATGATACTCAAAGAATGATACTCTTAGAATGATGTTCTTAGCCAAAGCTGTAACTAATGCTTCCGTCTTTTTCGTCCTTCAATATGATCCCTAATCCGGTTAACTGGTTCCTGATCTTATCGGAAGTTGCATAATCTTTTTTCAGTTTCGCTTCCTTGCGTATTTCGATCAACAGTTCAACCACTCCACTGAGCTTGCCTTCGTTTTTGCCCGATTCATCTTTCAAGCCAAAAATATCCTCAAGATAAGCTTTGAAGTAAATCTGTAATTTCCTGATGGTCTCAGTGGAAAAGTTACCCTGTGGTATATGCTTGTCTTTGATGCCATTGATCACGTGCATCAGGTCGAACATATTTGCGAGTACCCTTGATGTATTAAAATCATCATTCATGAATTCATCCATCTCGTTGAGAAGGCGATTTACTTTCTCATCCTGTTCAGCACTAAATTCGGATGAAGCAGTGCTTGTTGCACCATCTGTTTCAATTTTGAAACCCATCAATACCTGGTAAGCATCCCATAAACGTCTGAAACCTTTTTCCGCTGCCTGTAAAGCCTCATTACTGAAATCGAGGGTGCTGCGATAATGCGTTTGGAGCATAAAAAAGCGTACGGTCATAGGTGAGTAAGCCCTTTCAAGCAATGGGTGATCGCCGGTAAAAAGCTGGTGAGGGAGGAAACCATTTCCTGCGCTTTTGCTCATCCTTGCACCATTCACTGTAAGCATATTGGTGTGTAACCAGTAGTTGACCGGACTGATATGGTAACATGCCTGTGATTGCGCAATTTCATTTGTGTGATGGGTAGCAGCGAGATCCATGCCGCCACCATGTATATCGAATTGTTTGCCAAGATATTTCTCACTCATTGCAGAGCACTCAATATGCCATCCGGGAAAACCCATACCCCAGGGTGAAGGCCATTGCATCAGGTGTTCCGGTTTTGCTTTTATCCATAGTGCAAAATCAAGCCGGCCCCTTTTTTCATCCTGCCCACCAAGTTCGCGTGTGCCTTCCAGCATATCTTCAAGTTTCCTGTTGGTGAGAATACCATAGGGCTTTTCCTTATTGTATTTTTCAACATCAAAATACACCGTACCATCTACTTCGTATGCATAACCGTTTTTTAAGATCTTTTTAACCATCTCAATCTGTTCTAAGATATGGCCGGTTGCAGTGGGTTCGATGGTTGGTGGAAGAGCATTAAACAGTTCCATAGTTTTGTGGAAGCCCAGGGTATACTTCTGCACAATTTCCATTGGTTCCAGTTTCTCGAGCCGTGCTTTTTTTGAGAACTTATCATCACCTTCATCCCTATCACCTTCGAGGTGTCCGGCATCAGTGATGTTGCGTACATAACGCACTTTATATCCCAGGTGTGTGAGGTAGCGGTATATGATATCAAATGAAATAAAAGTACGGCAGTTGCCCAGGTGCACGTCACTGTAAACGGTTGGTCCGCAAACATACATCCCTATATATCCGGGTGTTATAGGCTTAAATATTTCCTTCTTCCTGCTTAACGAATTATATACAATCAAACCCATGAAAAGAGATATGAATTATGAATTATGAGTTATGAAAATAAGTTATGAAAATAAGTCATGAATTTTTAAATTATGAGGTGTCTCGATGATCAAATATTCATTACTTATCATTTTACAAAAATACTTGTATGTACGCATATCTCCCTCACTATTCACTCAAACTCACCACTCACCACTCACCACTCACAACTTAACCCTACTCTCCGTTTAACCGCAAATCTGCAATAATCGGGTAATGATCAGAATAGGGGAGTAGCTGGCGTTTGAATTGTAACACTTCAAATTTCTTGTCTGCTATGATATAGTCTATCCGCAAAGTTGGCGAGATATGCGAAAATGTTCTTCCCAGTCCCCATCCCTGTTCATGAAATGCATCTACCCGGTTTTTTCGAATCCTGAAATATGTATACGAATTTGGAATATCGTTGAAGTCCCCTGCAACAATCTCCGGGTGAGGACTCGCATCCATGGCAGCTGCTAACTTGTTTGCCTGTTCACTGCGAAACCGATAGGCAGTCCTTAATTTTTTAGCGATCGATTTTGATGCAATAAGCACACTGTCTTTATCTCCATGGCGGCTGCTCACATGAACATACTCTTCCTGCCCAATCCGGTTTGATTGCAGATGCGTGGTAAATATCCGGATTGGCTTACCATCAATTGAAATGTCAGCGGCCAGCAGGCTTTCTGCGCTCATCGATCTGGTATCTCCCTTATACCTGATCCTGAAACTGTCTATAATCGCATGTTTGGAAAATATAGCAACACCCATTGAGTATTCGCCTTTATCCTGGATATAATCTTCACTGTAGAATGAATAAGGATAGCCGATATTTTTCATCAACTCAAATACTGTCACTTGTTTTTTACCTGGCAGCCTGTTTTTCACAAATTCCTGCAGGCATAAAACATCGGGGTCCTGTTCTTTGATAAAATCCAGCATCTGCCGCCTTAAGGTCACTCCGTTTTTAGGATTTTCAAAAAAGCCAAACTGGTGCACATTCCAGGATAGTATCCTGATGGTATTGGGTTTTTTAACAGAGCTGTCCGCTGAATTATAAGTAGTACCGATAAGTGCGTTGATATTTGAATAGCCGATGATCAGTACGATCACGGAAAGCAAAGCCCAGCGTGATCTGGCAAATAACCATCCTACGATAAAAAAGAGATGAACAACAATCATGAATGGGAAGAACAATCCAAGTATCGCGATAAACCACCATTCACCCGGATCTATAAACATGTTAATACAGGCAAGCAAAAAGAAAATAGCTGCCAGTATGTTCAGAACAATAAAAAGTCTTCTGGTAAACGTTGCTAAAAAAGACATAGGGGTATGTTAAGCATCATCATCGGCAGCACGTTTGAGGATATCCTTTTCTTCTTCGGTGAGATATCTGTATCCCTGCTGATTTATTTTATCAAGGATATCGTCTATTCGTTTTTGTGTGATGTTTGGGATTTTCTTGTAAGGTTCAGTGCCTTTTACTGAATAATGGAAATCACGTTTTGCTGTTTTTTTCCAATTCTTTTTGTCAGGATTAAACAGGTTACTGATCCAATAAAAAAACTTGTTTATCGGGGCACTCCAATCGTTACCCTTTCTTAATTGTAAAACAAAAACATAACCCATCAGGGCACCGCCGATATGTGCGATATGACCACCACTGTTTGAAGAGGAAATCATGGCAACATCCACTATGATATAGATCAATGTAATGACCCATAATGGTATCCCGCCGTTGATCATGGGGAAAATACGATAACCCGGTGCAAGTACAGTAGTTGCAATAGCGATTGCCATTGCGCCGGCTGAAGCGCCTTCGACAGTTGTAAGCGGCATGTTTAATCGCAAACCAGGAAACACGTTATAGCTTATTAAGAAAAGTATTCCACCTGCTACACCTCCATATAAAAACAGCGGTATGATCTTGCTCGGGCCTGTCAGATCCTGAAGGATATAGCCAAACACCCAGATCCAGATTACATTGCCCAGCATGTGCCAGACTCCATCATGCATAAACATGTAGGTGATGAGTGTCCAGGGCCTTTTGGCGAGTGTACCCAGATCCGCTGGCAAAGTAAACCAGCTGAAGATATTTTCGCGGTATTGTTCAAGGGGTATGCCGGACAAATAAAATCCCACACGTAAAAAGATAAACAGGCAAAATACGGTTCCCAGGATCGCAAGCAACAGCACAAGAGTATTACCATCCTGGCCCAGCGTCATTTTCCTCTTGAAGCGATTATCCATCAACACAGCATTAATTTAAGTGAAAATACAAAACCCGTGCGAAATAAGCCAGTGCTTAGTTTCACTACACAAAATTAACAGATTAGCGCCTCCAAAGTTGGAATTTAATAAAATTGCCTTCGGTTGGTTTTGTTCCAGTAAATCACCATGATTATGCCTACCAGCGCTACCCCGAGATGCGCCCAGTGTGCGACATTATCACCGGCGGAATTCGAAATACCCATCCAAAGTTCAGCGGCGGCATAAAGAATAACAAACCATTTTACTTTGATAGGAAAAAGTGCGTAGATATATAAAACGTTATTAGGGAATAAATAACCGAAAGCTGCCAGGCAACCAAACACTGAACCAGAGGCTCCAATTGTGGTAGAATAATGTATAGCACTGATTGTCTCCTGCTGCTTTTCAAGACTCAAAAACGGCAATTGGTCGATCGCAGCCTGGAACTCGAAATAAAGGACCCCAAGGTGCAGAAGTCCCGCGCCGACTCCACATGAAATATAAAACAGCAGGAATCGTTTTGGGCCCCATACATTTTCAAGTTCTGAACCAAACATCCAGAGTGCGAACATATTAAAGAAAATATGTCCAATACTTCCATGCATGAACATATATGTAAATAGCTGGTGAAACTTGAAAAACTGGGAGTGTAGATCATGAAGTGCCAGCCAATCATTTAGTCGGATGGTAGAGCTATTCTCAAAAGTAACCTGAGCAAAAAAGACCAGGGCATTTATAATAAGCAGGTTTTTTATAACCGTGGGTATCCCCTGGAACCCCCTGACTCTGAAATCCCTCATACATATTTTTTGAACTGCGAATATCGTTATGTTTGACCGATTCGCAGAAACCTTAACTATAATTTCATTGACAAAAGGTTTGTTGACAGCACATTCACATTGTACAGCGTCCTGTGATCATCCTGACTACCGGTCCGGCATAGGGCATAAATTCAAAAGCAAACAATCAGACTTCAGATTACGACCTCAGATTCTGACCACAGTATCCGACCTCAGCGTTGGACCTCCGTATCGGATCTCTGTATCCCGCCTCAGCATCGGATCTCAGCACCGGACGTTGGTATTGGCCCTCAGTTTCCGGCCCTCAATTTAAGCTGGGCCACATTTTCGATATGATGTGTATGCGGAAACATATCAACCGGCCGGATCCTGGTTACCTCATATTTTGCATCAAGCAAATTCAGATCCCTGGCCTGAGTTGCAGGGTTACAGCTGACATATACAACTGTCGGCGCGGCGATATCAAGTATTTTTTCGACCAGTTTTTCATGCATACCCGCGCGTGGCGGATCTGTGATGATCACATCCGGGCGGCCATGCTGGTCGAAAAAAGCATCATCACAGATTTTTATAACATCACCGGCATAAAACTCCGCATGCAGAATATTATTCAGCAAGGCATTTTCCTTTGCATCTTCAATGGCTTCATTGATCAGTTCTACCCCAATAACTTTTTTTGCCTGCCTGCTTACAAACAGGCCAATGCTGCCTGTACCACAGTAAAGATCATAAACAATTTCATTCCCGGTCAGGTCTGCATATTCACGTGTAACCTGGTACAATCGCTCTCCCTGGCCGGTATTGGTTTGAAAAAATGATTTTGGGCCGATCTTAAAGCGGAAATCTTCCAGTGTTTCAATCACATAACCCTTGCCATAATAAATCTCGGGGGAAAGATCAAAAAGACTATCATTCCACTTAGTGTTGATAGTGTACAAAAGTGTTGTGATAGAAGGAAATAATTCGAGGAGATGAGCAAGCATTGGAATTCGCTGAGCCTCATCTTCATATCCAAAAATAACGTTAACCATCAGTTCTCCGGAACGACAAAAACGGATCTGGACATTCCGCATAAAACCAATGTGATTCCTGATATCATAGAAACTCAGGTTATGGCTGATGGCATATTCTTTCAAAGCCAACCTGATTCCGTTGGTGGGTTCAGCCTGCAGATGACATTTCCTGATATCAACTATTTTGTCAAAAAGACCCTTCACATGATAACCGGCAACATCCTGGAAAGCAGAAAAGTTCGGATCACCGACTTCTTCGGGGAGAAGGTATCGCTTATTGCCAAAGGTGTATTCTATTTTGTTGCGATAATACCTGGTATCGGTGGCCCCGAGTATGGGTTCGAAAGGTGGTAGCGCCACCTTGCCGATTCGTTGCAGGTTATCCTGGACCTGCTTCTGTTTGAAGCCCAGTTGTTGCTCGTATGGCAACATCTGCCATTGACAGCCTCCGCAAACTCCAAAATGCTCACAGAATGGAGTAACCCGGTGACTGGCGTATTGCCGGAAATTAATAGCCTTTCCTTCGGCCCAGTCTTTTTTGCTTTTTGAAAGCCGAACGTCCACTATGTCTCCGGGTACAGCATCTTCAATAAAAATGACTTTTCCATCTATCCGCGCAAGTGATTTCCCCTCTGCCGCATAGTCTTCTACCAGTACATTTTCGAGAACCCTGTGTTTGTTATTTCTTTTCAAGCCGCGAAGATATGAAGTATTGAAAAACGGCCCGGTAGAAACCGGGCCGACTAAACATTACTGTATTAACTAAACATTACAGGAATTATGAAAAAAATAATTTTTTCAGATCACACTTATTCACCCTTCGCATTGTATTTCTTTTCGGCTTCCTTTGCTTTTTCGAAGTCAAGAACAACGCCGTTTATGCAATATCTTAATCCTGTTGGAGGAGGACCATCATCGAAAACGTGGCCAAGATGTCCTTTGCAACGACCACACATCACTTCAGTTCGCTTCATTCCCAACGTATTATCAACTTCATAAATAATGCTGGTCTTGCTGATAGGCTGGTAAAAACTTGGCCAACCGCAACCGCTGTCGAATTTGGTATCACTTTTAAACAACGCGTTTCCACAGGCAGCGCAATAATAGGTACCTATTTCCTTGCTGTGTTCAAAATGACTGGTACCTGGTCTTTCAGTGCCTTTTTGCCTGGAAATATAATACACATCAGACGGTAATATTTTCTTCCATTCGGCTTCGCTAAGACCCACTTTCGATGAATCATTGCGGGAATACACGGGATTATTCTCTTTTTTGTTATCCATGCTTACTTTTTTTGTGTCAGGAGTTTGTGAGTAGGAACATTGCTGTAATGCGCCGGCCAGCAAGATCAGTATCGCAAAAAATGAGATTTTGTTAAAAGCTTTAAATGAACATTTCATCATATAATAGTTATAACAAATTTACGATAACTAGGTTCGGGAGGATTCCGCAAAATTGTTAAACGTATTTTAAGTGTGTTCCTTTATATTTGTCGGCTCACAAAGGCAATCATAAAAGGCTGATAACACAACATGTTCAATTTAATCTTATTTGGTCCCCCGGGCAGTGGCAAAGGTACACAATCTGAAAAGCTGATAGAGAAGTATGGTCTGATGCACCTGGCTACCGGTAACATTCTACGCGAAGAAATTGCCAATAAAACAGCGCTTGGCCTCTCTGCCAAGGGATATATGGATAGGGGCGAACTGGTGCCGGACGAAGTTGTGATCGGTATGATCCGTTCAGCCATCGAAAACAATCCCGGGATAAGAGGCTTTCTTTTTGACGGATTTCCAAGAACCGTTGCCCAGTCTGTCGCGCTCGATAACCTCCTGGCCGAAAATGATGCGCAGATCGATTTAGTACTTGCCCTGCAGGTTTCTGAAGATGAACTGATCGACCGGTTAATCAACCGCGGAAAAACTTCCGGCCGTAGCGATGATGTTAACGAAAAGATCATCCGCGCGCGTATCGGAGAGTACGAAAACAAAACATCACCGGTGGCAGGTCATTATAGCAAGTCCGACAAGGTCGTGAAAGTGAAGGGCGAAGGAACAATTGACGACATTTTTGACCAGTTAAGCAAAGAGATCGATCACAAACAAAGCTAGATAATCGTTTTTAGACAAAACCAGCCTATTGTTTTAAAAACAAAAGCTTGGGAATTTTGCAATAGACAAAATAAGCAAATCGTTTTATTGACAATCCTGAGATTCGTTCTCTAAACAAAAACCGCTTATTCACGGTTATTCCTTGTCCAGATCCCTCCCGTAAAGTGAATCTGCCCTTTTGAGCGAATTCAGGATCCTGTCCCTGATCTTATTTACCTTATCTCTTTCTGATTCGAGGTAAGCGATCCTGACGGGTTCATTATTTTCAGCAGAATCAAGTTTGAATTCTTCCATCCACCTGTTCATACTATAATCAGCCTGGCTAAGATCGGCAGATACGGATTCAAATACTGCAATCAGGTTTTTATCGGCAGATTTCTGTTTTTTAGTGCTATCAAGTGCAACTTTTATCGTTTTAAGATATCCTGAAATCTTCCCCATACGGGCCATGCCTATGTCATGACCATCCATCACTTCCTGGAACAGCGAATCCTGCCTGGTCTTGAGATTTTTTGTATATCCGTCCTTTCTTTCTGTTGCTTCCGTTGCCGGTTCATCTTTGCATGCAGTCATCAATACCGTAAAAACAAAAAGGATAAGCAAAATCAGGCTGTTCGTGTTTCTCAAAAGCGAATATTTGTTTTTCAATGGGCTTTTCATAATATTAAATCGATTTTGCGATGTGCGTCAAAGATAAGGAAGCAAAAAAATCAATAGCAGTATTCAGGGTTTCTTTTGATTAAATTTGAAGTAGAGTGACAATAAACATGAAAGCGGATATGAAGAAACTTCAGAATTATGTTTCCGGAAACTGGGTATCGGGAGATGGGGAAGGTATGCCTTTGATTCATGCTGTGGATGGAAGCATTATTGGTTTTGCTTCAACAAAAGGACTGGATTACCAATCAATTCTTGACTATGGCAGGAATACAGGTGGACCTGCCTTAAGGAAGATGACTTTTCATGAGCGGGGCAGAATGCTGAAAGCACTGGCTTTGCACCTGCGTGAACACCTGCCTGCATTCTACCGCATCAGTTATATGACAGGTGCAACCAGGGCCGACAGCTGGATTGACATCGAGGGGGGAATAGGCAACCTGTTTTCATATGCTTCTCTCCGGAAAAAATTTCCTGACGAACCGTTTTGCACCGATGGAGATGTTATCAGCCTGAGCAAAAACGGCAGTTTTATGGGGCAGCACCTGCTTGTTCCAAAAGAAGGGATAGCTATTCATATCAATGCTTTCAACTTCCCTGTCTGGGGAATGCTTGAGAAAATCGCTGTAAACTTACTGGCAGGGGTACCCGCTATTGTTAAGCCAGCCACAGTCACTTCTTATCTTACCGCAGCGGTTATGAAGGAAATAGTTGCTTCCGGCATTCTTCCTCCCGGCGCCATCCAGCTGGTTTGTGGAAGTGCAGGTGACATGCTTGATTATGCCGGCCCGCAGGATGTGGTGACTTTTACCGGGTCTGCAAAAACGGGTTTATTGCTAAAAACACATCCCAACATTCTCGGTCAATCTGTGCCTTTTAATATGGAGGCTGATTCACTAAACTGCATTGTGTTGGGTAAAGATGTGGAACCCGGTATGCCCGAGTGGGAGATTTTTATAAAAGAAGTCAGAAAAGAAATGACAGCAAAGGCAGGGCAGAAATGTACTGCAATCCGGCGGATATTCTGCCCGGAAAACCTGATGGAAGCTGTTTGGAAAGATATGACCAGGGTGCTTAATCAAACCATAATTGGTAACCCGTTGAATGAAAAAGTAAGAATGGGATCACTGGCAGGTATGGGTCAACGTGAGGAAGTGAGAAGCCAGGTACAGAAGTTATTGGCATCCTCGCAAATAATTTATGGTTCACTTGATGAGGTTGAAGTGCTGGATGCTGATGCGGTAAAAGGCGCATTTGTCAGCCCGCTTTTGTTGATGAATGAAGATCCCTTTAACGTAAGCGAGCCACACGAAGTAGAAGCATTTGGGCCAGTGAGTACAATTATGCCTTATAAAACAACAGAAGATGCGATTATGCTGGCGCGAAAAGGCAAGGGATCCCTGGTTTGCAGCATAGTCACCGCAGATAATAAAATCGCAAAAAACTTTGTATTGGGAGCGGGTGCCTGGCATGGCCGCATCCTGATCCTGAATCGTGAATGTGCTGCTGAAAGTACAGGCCATGGCTCACCTTTACCATTGCTTGTTCATGGAGGTCCGGGTCGGGCTGGTGGTGGCGAGGAAATGGGTGGCGTTAGAGGTGTGCATCATTATATGCAGCGTTTAGCGCTTCAGGGTTCGCCTTCCACCCTCACAGCAATCACAAATGTTTACCAGGCCGGCGCAGATTTCGCAGAAGATGAAAAACATCCTTTCCGTAAATATTATGAAGAACTTAAAGTCGGCGACAGTGTTATCACTCATAAGAGAACAATTACTGAAGCAGACATTGTAAACTTTGCGAACATTAGCTGGGATCATTTTTATGCTCACACGGATCATACCTCGCTTGGTGGTACTATTTTTGAAAAGCCGGTAGCGCATGGTTACTTTATTTTAAGTGCAGCGGCAGGTCTTTTCGTAGATGCCAGGAAAGGCCCTGTTTTGCTGAACTATGGTATAGAGGAATGCAGGTTCCTGAAACCAGTTTATGCGGGAACAACGATTGGTGTGAAGTTAACCTGTAAAGAAAAACTTCCTCAGGATACAAGGGAAGAAGACGAAGCAGCAAAAGGGATCGTGAAATGGCTGGTTGAAGTATCCGATGAAACCAATGAGATGATTGCGATCGCAACTATCCTGACGATGGTTGCTAAAAAACAAGGCTCCTGACAACCAATAACATTCAAAAGATTAAATATGCTCAGTGAAATTCATGGCGGATATGTAAAGACAGAAACGCATGGCAGTATAACGACTATTGAATTTTTTCATCCTTCCGGAAACTCACTTCCCTCAAGGTTATTGCAGGAAATTGCTCATGCCATCCATGGGGCAGGCAATGAATCCGATACAAGAGTGATTGTACTTTGTTCCGGTGGCGGTTCATCTTTTTGTGCAGGGGCTTCTTTTAAAGAACTGAGTACTATCACCACGCTGGAGCAGGGACAGAAATTTTTCAGTGGTTTTGCATTGGTGATTAATGCAATGCGCACCTGTCCGAAGTTTATTGTGGCCAGGGTTCATGGCAAGGCTGTAGGTGGAGGCGTTGGTTTGATTGCAGCTGCTGATTATGCCATTGGGGTGCAAGGTGCCGATATTAAATTAAGTGAATTATCGATCGGCATCGGGCCTTTTGTAGTGGGACCGGTGATCGAAAAACGGATAGGATTTTCTGCCTTCAGTCACCTGGCAATTGATTCCACCATGTGGCGGAATGCCGACTGGGCCAAACGTAAAGGTTTGTATGCTGAAGTACACGAAACGGTAAGTGGCATGGATGAATCTATCTCGCGACTAACAAATGCATTGACTCATGCCAGCCCGTTGGCTACGCGCGAATTAAAACAGTCTTTTTGGAAAGGATGTGAGCACTGGGATACTTATCTCGCCGAAAAAGCCGAGATCAGCGGCAGGCTGATCCTTAGTGAGTTTTCGAGGAAAGCTGTAGCAAATTTGGTAAAAGCGTAGGAAAAGAGTTATGAATTATGAATTATGAGTTATGAGTTATGAGTGGAATGATTGAGTGATGAATGTATTGGCTATAAGCTCACTCATAACTCATCACTTATCACTCGTTCAGCGTCTTCCAAAGCACGTCTTTCAGCTCCGTCAGTCCTTTTCCGGTAATGGCAGAGATAAATATGTGGGGAACGTTTACGGGGAGTTCTTTGGAGATGGCTTCTTTCAATTCATCGTCCAGCATATCTGATTTGCTCACTGCAATCAGGAATTGCTTGTGTAATAACTCAGGGTTGTATTGTTCCAGCTCACTTAACAGGATATCAAATTCCTTGCGGTGATCACTGGCATCTGCAGGTATTAGAAAAAGTAAAATTGAGTTTCTTTCGATATGCCTTAGGAAGCGGTGCCCTAACCCTTTCCCTTCTGCAGCACCTTCGATGATACCCGGAAGATCTGCGATACAGAATGACTTCCCATCACGGTATTCAACCATACCAAGATTTGGTACAAGGGTTGTAAAAGCATAATCAGCAATCTTTGGTTTGGCAGCAGTAACAACAGAAAGCAGGGTAGACTTACCAGCGTTCGGGAAGCCGACCAGGCCAACATCAGCCAAAACCTTCAGTTCCAGTACCTTCCATCCCTCAACTCCGTCTTCACCAGGTTGAGCATATTCCGGTGCCTGGTTGGTGGCCGTAGCGAACTTCGCGTTTCCCTGGCCACCACGTCCACCTTTCATCCATATTATTTCCTGCCCGTCTGTAAGAATTTCACCTTCAACGAGGCCCGATTCCTGGTCACGGGCTATGGTTCCAAGTGGAACTTCTATAATAACATCTTTCCCGCTTCGGCCGTTGGAATTATTTCCTGAACCGCCTTCGCCATCTTCTGCCAGTACGTTTTTGTAATATCTGAGGTGAAGTAGTGTCCAAAGGTTTTTGTTGCCTCTTAGAACAATATGTCCCCCACGGCCGCCATCGCCTCCGTCAGGACCCGCCTCCGGATTGAATTTTGTGCGCATAAAATGCTTACTTCCAGCCCCGCCGTGCCCCGACCGGCAAAACACCCTTATCTGATCTACGAAATTCGATTTTTCCATTTGAGCGGCAAAGATAGCATTTCCTTCCGGAGGTATCTCCTAAGCACAGACGCGATTTTACGGGCGGATTCCTCCTGCAAATAATTTATGATTTTTCCTGCAAACAGCTTATTTTTTGACGAATGCTCTTACCCGTTGCGCAAATTCAGGAGATCCGGCAGCCTGTTGTTGCAATTCATCCTCTTCTATAAGCTGGTTATGCAAACTATTATGGAAGGAAGCCTGGAGGGCCCGTTTCGTGTATGCAAGACCGGTAGCTGGCATATTGGCGAGCTGAATGCAAATTTCATTCACGGAAGATTCAAAGACCTCATCTTCAAAAAATTTGTAAATCATACCCATTTGCATGGCTTCTGCGGCAGTTACCTTTTCGCTCAACATCATCAGTGCACTTGCTTTTTGCCAGCCAACCAGCCGCGGCAGAAAAAATGTTCCGCCGCTATCTGGTATAAGGCCAATCTTTGAAAAAGCCTGGATAAACGATGCTGATTTTGAAGCTACACAGATATCACAGCTCAAAGCAATGTTTGCACCTGCACCTGCTGCTATTCCATTGATGGCAGCTACAACAGGTTTATTAAGTGAAGTGATTTTATGAATGATTGGATTATAGAGTTCGGATAATATCTTCCCAATACCAGGATTCTCCGCATTGCATATCTCGGATAGATCCTGCCCTGCGCTAAAAGCCCTGCCGGCGCCCGTAATCAAAACGACTTTTATTGAAGCGTCACGAGCGCAGCTATCAAGCCGGGACTGGAGTTCCAGGGCCATTTCGCGGTTAAAGGCATTGAGTTTTTCGGGACGGTTAAGCGTTATCCGCGCTACGTGGTCAGCTACATTAAAAGGAGTCGATGACATAATAATTATTTAGAAAATTTGTATCAACAAATTTAAAATTAGCAATAAAGATGCTAAAGGCTAATGACATTTGAAATAGTCGAATGGTTCTTTACAATCATTGCACTGGTATAATGACTTGCATGCCGTAGAACCAAACTGACTTATCATCCTGGTGTTGTATGAATTGCATAGTGGACATTGTATTGCTTCTTCCAGGTGAAACATCCGGGAATCACAAACTGACTGACCGGGTGTCGGAGGAGCGATGCCATAAGATTTCAACTTTAGTTTTCCTTCCTCACTCATCCAGTCCGTTGTCCACGCAGGCGAGAACACTGTTGTCAGTTTGAAATCACCGATCCCGTTAGTCAATAATACTGCACGTATTTCCATGGCAATTACATCCATTGCGGGGCAACCAGAATAGGTAGGCGTGATGATAATCTCAAAACTTCCTTCAACCTCCTTCACGTCCCGGACAATTGCTAAGTCAACGATAGACAAAACAGGAAGTTCAGGATCATTGATCTGTGCGAGTAAGTTCCAGATTCTATTAATATCGTCAGACATAATTCTATTTCTTTTTATACCTGTTGTAATTCTTTCATCGCATGTAATTATTTTGTCGCTGCTTCATAATTGTTACCATTCAGCGCCGGGATAAGCTCTTTGCAGAAATTGCATTTCAGCAAGCAGATAGCCGAGTTGCTCTGAATGGATACCTTGTTTTCCTCCTGACTGCATCCAGTTATCCGGAGGGATGTTTAATGTAGCTTCTCTTAACACGGAGTTTACCTTCTCATTGAACATTATCTTCAAGAAATCCGGATTAACTGTTACACCACTATCAGCCAGCGCGATTTCATAATCGGCTGCTGTCGTTAATTCGCCCATGTAAGGCCAGAGCAGATCAACCGCTTTTTGCATTCTTGTTTTGCTTTCGGCGGTACCATCACCAAGGCGAACTATCCATTCACTGCTCCAACGCAGGTGATAAGCAACTTCTTTAATCGACTTTTCTGCTATGGCAGCGAGCCTCGTGTCGACGCTTTTAACCAGGTGTTTGTACAGATAGTATTGATAGGTACTAAAGAAAAACTGTCTTGCAATTGTGCATCCCCAATCACCGTTTAGTTGTTCAACAAGCAGGCAGTTTTTAAATGCCCTTGCATCGCGTAAATAAGCAAGTGAGTCTTCTGTTGAGCCTCCACCCTTAAGTTCTGCAGCGTATTGATAAAGATTTCTTGCCTGCCCGATCAGGTCCAAAGCTATATTGCTGATGGCTATATCCTGTTCGAGTATCGGGCCGTGACCGGTCCACTCGCTGTTCCTGTGCCCGAGTACCAGCGCATTGTCTGCAAGATGAAGCGTATATAAAAACAAATGATTTTCTGCAGACATCTTACATATGTTTTAACTGGTCCGGAAGATCATAAAATGTCGGGTGCCGGTAAACTTTATCGTTTGCAGGTTCAAAGAGACTCTCGGATTCATCAGGGCTTGACGCATGTATGTTCTTTGATTCAGCTACCCAGATGCTAACTCCTTCCATTCTCCTGGTGTAAACGTCACGGGCGTTCTCAATAGCCATTTGTGCATCGGCAGCATGCAGACTGCCAACATGTTTATGGTCCAGGCCCTGCCTGCTTCTAATAAAAACTTCCCATAAAGGCCAATCTTGTTTCTCCATCATAATCTGTTGATGTTGTAAAAATCGTTCGTTGAATCATTTTTTATTCGACAGCAATCATCTATTGAATTTCATAAGTTGTTACGGTAACTATGTTGTTTGTAACTGCTTTTCCATTAGTGATTCCTGTTCTGAATTGTTTGATATTATTCTTGCTTTTTTTTCTGCATAAGCCTGCGCTGCTTCGCGCACCCAGGCGCCATCCTCATGGGCTTTGATGCGGGCTGCAATTCTTTCTTTATTGCATGGACCATTTCCATTTAACACATCGTAAAATTCGTTCCAGTTGATTGGCCCGAAATCATAATGCCCGTTCTCTTCGTTCCATTCCAGGTGTGCATCCGGAATTTGCATATTAAGCAGCTTAACCTGTTCCGCACAAACATCAACAAACTTTTGTCTCAGTTCATCATTGCTCAGTCTTTTGATTTTCCATTTCATACTCTGCGCTGAATTCGGCGAATCTGTATCACTGGGGCCAAACATCATAACAGAAGGCCACCACCATCGGTTTATTGCGTCCTGGCACATTTCCTTTTGTGCATCGTTACCCTGGCTCAGTTTGAGCAATATCTCGAAACCTTGTCTCTGGTGAAAACTTTCTTCTTTACAAATGCGCACCATCGCCCGGGCATAAGGGCCATATGAAGCACGGCAAAGTGGAACCTGGTTCATAATGGCAGCTCCATCAACCAGCCAGCCAATTGCGCCGATATCAGCCCAGGTCAATGTAGGGTAATTAAAAATCGAAGAATATTTTGCTTTGCCGGAATGTAGTTGTGTGATCATTTCATCCCTGGTGATGCCAAGCGTTTCAGCGGCAGAATAAAGGTATAAGCCATGCCCCGCTTCATCCTGGACTTTGGCGATAAGCGTTGCTTTACGTTTTAGTGTAGGTGCTCTCGTGATCCAGTTTCCCTCTGGCAACATCCCCACGATCTCACTGTGTGCATGCTGACTGATTTGCCTGATCAGCGTTTTCCTGTAGGCTTCGGGCATCCAGTCTTTTGGTTCGACGCGGATTTCCAGCTCCAGTTTAGCATCAAAATTCTGTTGAAAATCAAGAGGCATGGTTAATCGTTTTGTTTTAAAGGTAACAAATTTCCCGCCGGAATGCTAACGAGTGTTAGTGTTTGGCCGGGGAACATATTATGTTATTGTATATATATCGTAGCTTGTAAACTTAAAATTTCTTATACCGATCGAAAGTTGTCACGAAAAACCTACCAGTAATCAAATTTTTATTTTTTGACGCATCATTGCGGTTAAATTTAAAAAAATGAAATTATGAAACTGCTCCTGTTGTTCTTAATGTTTATCTCCGGCAGCGTTGCGTTTATCACTGGTAATGTTGCCTCCACCGGCGCTCTTGTCTTCGACAAAGAATTGAATTATACTGCCAGCACTCCCGCCGGACCTGAGGTACGGGATTTCCTGGCGATCAGCCAGGCAGACTCGATAGATTTCATACGCTGGCATCTTAGCATAATTGACAACAAGTCTTTTGGACTTGAATGCAAATACGGAATAAGCAAGCCAAATACAAATGGATTTCTAGACGAAAAGAATGTAAAATTGAATGGTGCCATAGAGCTTAGCAATGGCCGGATAATACTTAAACACAAATCAAAATCCCTGGCGATGCTTTTGTTGAACCCAAACATAGTCCATCTGCTGAACAAGGATGGGACTATGATGATAGGAAACGGCGGCTGGAGTTATACATTAAATGCCACGCAGAAAATTCCTACACAGGAAGTTAAGTTGATATCATTTAAAAGTCATTTTGAAGACTCCATTGTTTTTATTGGAAGAACACCTTGCCGCGGGATTGAGGAGTTGATGATTGGAAAAACCCGACCTGAATGTTATAAGAAAAAATGGAAGATTACCTTGTATAAAGACAAGTCCAATGCTAATTCCGGCACTTACAAGATTGGAAGTCTGGAAACCAGGGATGGAAAATGGAAATTGAAAAAGGACAAGGCAAATAATATCATTTATAGCCTGGACTTAAACAACGGGAATACTATTGATCTTTTACAGACAGATGAAAACATAGTCTACATAATGGATCCCAAAGGAGGGCTTATGGTTGGTGATCATGATTTTTCTTATAGCCTGAACAGGAAAACTTAAAGAGAATTATGAGTTATGAGTGATGAGTGAAAATACAGGAATCCACTCATCACTCACTCATCACTTATAACTCATCACTCATAACTTGAAGATATCTTACTGGATGCAATCCGTTTGATGCCTTAACAAAGCCATCATATTTTTGACCCATCTTAGTTCTCTGAAATGTCCTGGAAATAAACTGAATCCGGATTATTAAGTATATTCAAATCTATATTTTTGAAACCACCGATGCTATATTGAATAGTATGGAAATTAACAACGATCGCATCATTATCCGGCAGGCCGTGGAATCTGACCTGGAACAGCTTTATCAATTTGAACAGGGAGTTATTGCAGCGGAGCGTCCTTTTGATCCGACTTTAAAACCAGGCTCAATTAATTATTATGATCTCCACGGTCTCATAAATTCAACGGAATCGCAATTATTAGTTGCGGAAGTCGATGGAAAACTTATTGCCTCAGGTTATGCAAGAATTGAAAAATCAGAAGAATATTTGCAACATGAACATCATGCTTACCTGGGTTTTATGTTTGTTGTGGAAGAATACCGTGGCCGGGGTATCAATAAAATGATTGTCGCGGAGTTGCAAAAATGGGCGCTGTCAAAAAAAGTTGATGAATTAAGACTCGAAGTTTATTATCCAAACAGTGCAGCAATCAGGGCTTATGAAAAAATCGGATTTTCAAAGCATATGATAGAAATGCGGATAAAAGTTGTTACTGATAGTAAAACATAAAAAACAGGATAGGTATCTGAATTATACAGTACGAATAATAAGCGGAATTGTATATTACGAGCAATAAGCGGAATTGTACATTACGAACAACAAGCAGAATTGTAGATTACGAATAGTAAGTGAGCATAGTTCGATCGATAATCTACATGTGATTGGTCCGATTGTAGCTTGATCCTTTGATTTACCTGATCCTTTAATTTACTTGAAACTTTAATTTAATTATATGCTGAAAAACGTTTTGCTCCTGGTCATTTTCCTTCCAGCTTATACTTTGTTAGCCCAGGATGCGAAGCCCGCGTTTGATGGTCATGCCTGGCAGGCACCATATTCTCTATCAATGGATGGTTGGGGCATCGAAAGATTTCTTATACCTATTGAATTCGCTCCCGGTATTAAATACAGTGGGATAGAAGATGTGCGTTTTACAAAGGGATGGGGAGAAGCAACAAGCAATGAGTACTGGTCATATGCATTCTTATGGTACCTTGATGGAAAACCTGTAATCAATGAGCGGGATGTTGAAAAGAATCTTGCAATGTATTATGATGGCCTTATCGGACGTAATGTTGAACCCAGGAAAATTCCAGCGGACCTTGTAAAGCCAACAAAAGTGACGGTGAAGAAAATCGCAACACATAAAGGTGATCTGTCAACTTTCTCGGGTACAATTGACATGCTTGATTATATGCAGCAAAAACCTGTTACGTTAAATTGCATCGTTCATCAGAAACTATGTGATGGACAAAATAAGACTTTTGTATTTCATGAAATATCACTAAGACCGCTTACAGATTCGGTTTGGACCGCTCTAAATACATTATGGACAGACTTTGATTGTAAGCCTAAGGCAGTCAGGTAAGTTTCTCTCATATCATTTTCCCTTATATCATTTTCTAAAAATCAATTCACATAAAATCAATTCAAGTAAATTCGATTCAAGCACACCTGATTCAAGCCCACCGTACTTAGTCCACCACTACAGCCAAATATATTTATCCAACTCCTAAGAGTATCTTCAGGCTATAGACCACATTGTAAAGTCTGCAGGTAACGTCTGTATGTAACGTCTGTACGTAACGTCTGTATGTAAAGTCTGTATGTAACGTCTGCAGGTAAAGTCTGTAGACCCACAATTTAAATAAGCGTTGAATGAACACAAAAGTTTTAATGATGTCAAGTGCCCTGGTGCTTGGTGCTATAGGAATTCTATTAACATTTATCCCGGAAGAAGTGGCCGCTTATATTGATTTGCCGGTTAAAACCGCTTTGCTTATTCAATTACTAGGTGCTGCCTATTTTGGGTTTGCTCTGCTAAACTGGATGGCCAAAGGAAACCTGATAGGAGGGATTTACAGCAAACCTGTTGCGCTTGGAAACTATGCTCATTTCCTGGTTGGAGTTCTTGCAGTAGGTAAACTCGCCATTAAAACCAACGGCCTTAATCATCTCTGGATCATTACCATCGTCTACGCGATTTTCGCAATACTCTTTGGATACATTTCATTCAGCAACCCCTTAAAAAAAAATTATGAATGAAGAGTTAGTTAAAGAGATATGAAATAGAATATGGTTCAATTCATAACTAGTTTTCATAATTCAAAATTCATAACTCATATCTCTCTTAACTCATTTCTGATCATAATCAATAACCACTTTTTTTGTTAACGGGTGCGATTGACAGCAAAGTATAAAACCGGCCTCTACTTCCTCCGGTTCCAGTGCATAATTCAGATCCATAGCAACCTGCCCCTCAACAAGCTTAGCCCGGCAGGTACTGCAAACCCCACCTTTACAGGAAAAAGGAAGATCTGCCCCCTGATCAAGAGCAGCCTCAAGAATTGTTTTGCCCTCGAATGGTAGTTTGAAATCGAAGCTGATACCATCAAGTTTTACCGTGATATCACTTACTGGTATTTCAGTCGAAGCAGTTGTTTCGGGACCATGCGGACCCGGTTGAATTTTTCCTGGGTCTATAGGTACCGAAGCGGAAATCACGGACAGCTTGTCCTTTCCCTGTGAAACAGGTATGGTAAATAATTCGTAGTGTATTTTATTTGACGTAATTTTTCTGCCCAGCAACCAATCTTTGATTTCGAAGATCATGGCTTCAGGTCCGCAAATAAAGATCTCATCCATCCATTGAAAATCGATAAGATTTGCGCTCATCTCTTCACACTTCAAAGCAGTAATCCGGCCACTATAAATCTCCGCATCGGTTATTTCACGGCTTAGAACATGATGCAGGGCAAACCTTGGCATAAACCTGTTTTTAAGTGCATCAAGCTGATCACGAAATATGATAGAAGCCCGGTTACGGTTTCCATAAAGGAGCGTGAAGGAACTTAAAGGTTCGTGGTGAAGTATGGAACTTATGATAGACAGTATCGGTGTTATACCGCTTCCTGCTGCAATGGCGAGATATCTCTTTTTGTTTTTCCTGTCGGGATGGACGATGAAGCGACCTGTCGGGGGCAACAAATCCAGGAATTGGCCCTTTATCAATTTGTGGTTCGCCCAGCTTGAGAAAACGCCGCCAGGCGCTTCTTTCACGGCTATCCGCAATTCATTTTCGTGGTCTCCGCTACAAATGGAATAAGATCGGCGAACCTCTTCATTGTTGATCAGTGTCTTAACCGTAATGTTCTGGCCAGGCTGATATTGAAACAATGATTTTATTTCATCAGGCAATTCAAAAGCGACCGAGATACATTCAGCAGTTTCTCTTCTTACATCTGCAACGGCCAGCCTATGAAAATGAATGGACATAATCTTGTGGGTTACTTATTACTCCTCAATCCGTCGATTAGTATCATCAACATATTTTCTTCCAGTAATTCTCCACTGATCTTTTTTTTACTGCGATGCCATGACTCTATGCCGCTTACAGCGTGCAACATAATAAGAACGGCAGTTGGAGCATCAATAATTTTTATCTCCCCTTTTTGAATTCCATTCTCAATAATCTGCGCCATCCGCTGACGATAGGTACGGCGTTGATTCTGGTAATTGGACAGATAAGGATCTACCAGGTGTTTCCATTCCCTGTCGCTGACATATACCTCTTCATAGTGATGGATCATCTGTTGCACATGAAAGCGAAGTACGGCTTCAATTTTGGCAATAGAATCTCTGGGACTGTTATCGATAGCCTCTATATGCGACATAAATTTATTAGCTACCTTAAAACAAATTTCCTGCAGGATTTCTGATTTTGAACTGATGTGATTGTATAAACTGGCTGCTTCTACACCAACCTCTTCGGCAAGATCACGCATGGAACTTGCACTATATCCTTTCTCCCTGAACAGCCGGGCCGCTTTAGATATAATCACATCCTTACGGGTTCCGTTTTTGTTGCTCTTGATTTTCGACATGGCTGACAAATATAGTAATATACTAACATTCGTTAGTCGTTTTCAGGGAACTTCAATCCTTTACTACCGATATCCTGGCTATTCTCTGGCTATTTTCATGTAGGTTTGCACGATTTTAAAAATCAGTTTATATCATTTAAAAACAAACTATGTCATTGATCGTTGTAGGCACGATGGCTTTTGATGCTATTGAGACGCCATTTGGTAAAACCGACCAGATTGTCGGGGGATCTGCTACCTATGTGGCTTATGCCGCCAGCAATTTTATAAAGCCGATCCAACAAATATCTATCGTTGGTTTCGACTTCCCAAAAGAGGAAATGGAAGAGCTGAAATCCCGTGGTGTTGAACTCGAGGGTGTTGAAGTAGTTCCTGATAAAAAATCCTTTTTCTGGAGCGGCAAATATCATCTGGATATGAATAGCCGCGATACGCTTGTGACCGACCTCAATGTACTGGCTGATTTTAACCCGGTTGTTCCTGAATCTTACCAGGGTGCAGAATTCCTGATGCTTGGAAATCTCGATCCAACTATTCAAAAGAAAGTTATACAACAACTAAAGGTGAGGCCAAAACTGATCGTGATGGACACGATGAACTTTTGGATGGAAATCGCTTTGCCTCAACTGGAAGAAGTGTTGGGTATGGTGGATGTGTTGATGATCAATGACAGCGAAGCCAGGCAGTTAAGCGCACAGTTTTCGCTTGTTAAGGCAGCTAAGGAAATCATGAAGATGGGACCTAAATATCTCATTATAAAAAAAGGCGAACATGGAGCCCTGTTGTTTCATAAAGACCAGGTATTTTTTGCGCCCGCCCTTCCATTGGAGGATGTGTTTGACCCTACCGGAGCAGGAGATACTTTTGCAGGGGGATTTATAGGTCATATCGCCCGCACAAAAGATATTTCCTTTGAAAACATGAAGACAGCTATCATTGTAGGTTCTGCAATGGCTTCTTATTGTGTTGAAAAATTCGGTCCGGACAGACTCAGGGAAATTACCAAAAAAGATATAGATACCAGGATACAACAGTTTGTAAACCTTGTCAACTTTGATATTGAATTAACAACCTGATTTGCGTATCAACAATAATATTGAATAAACCAACTGATTTGCGTATCAACATTAATATTGAACAAACAACCTGATTAGCATATCAACATTAATATTGATCTAACAACCTGAGTTACATAATCGCGTCAAATAAAAAAGCAGTGCTGAATAATTTCATCACTGCTTTTTTATTTTGATGGACTCAAATCTACTTTTTAAAACTTCCTTGCGAGTGTTATTGAATTCCTAATTTTTTTCACGCGTCCCTTAAGATTGAATACTTCCATCAAAACAATATAAATACCTACCGGAAGTTTCTTCAGATTTTCATCAAGTCCATCCCAGTTATAGACACCTTTCATCCCGAGTAATGCACTTTTGACGAGGAATCTTACCGGTCTTCCTGCAGCATCATAAATTGTAATAGATCCCATATATCCGGGTTCCTCCATTTCATAGCGAAACGCCGCCAGGTCCAGGTATCCATCATTGTCGGGTGAAAATATTTTTGATTCAATCACCAGGCTACCCTGCGCCTGGAGATCCGCACGAAACTGGCTGTTTTGATAACCAGGTGTGCCAAATCCTGCACCGGATGCAGCCGAGGTCCAATTGGTTTTTTCGTTGGCAGGCACTGAAAAATCAATTCTTTCCAAAGCAACGGCTTCCTTATTGTTCAGTAAAGCAAAATGCCATTTGTCTGAATAGCTGATCTCATCAATTAAATTTCCCACTCCGTTAATGACCGCCATGTATCCCTTATCATCAGGCAATGATGGAAGATCTGAAATCATCAAAATCGCGGCTCCATCTTTTACAAAATAATTTTGCTGAAGCCAGTTAACGTTTTCCGTTAGTAACAGGTATTCATTGGGAAAGATTAAACGGGGGCTTACATTAACAGGAGTCATGTTTATAAAGGTGCCAACAGATGATTTTGAGGCAACCATTATCTCCTTCAGGTCAATGACCTTTTTGCTGCGGTTATAAAGTTCTATATAGTCATAACCTCCCGGGGCAGGGTTGAACAACAGTTCATTCAATATGATATCATTCTGTTCCGGACTTGACGGCATACCACATTTAACTTTATTAAATGAACCGATCATATTGCCGGCACAATCTGTTAGCCGGGTAATTATCATTTCGTAAACCGTTTCCGGATGCATTGCCGCATTCATAGTAAGCTCAATTTCTTCAAAGGAAGGGCCCACCGGAATTGCTTTTATTATGGTGTTGCCCGTGTTGGTGAAATGATAACCCGAAACATTAGCGGCAGTAATGCTATCCAGCGGTTCATCAAAAACCAAAACAACTGTCTGGCTGTCCTTTATATAACTTTTTACTACTGCCGGGGATTGTTCATCCGGATTCAATCTGTTTACAGAATTTGTGAAGCCAGGTGTGCCTCCTTTACTTTGCTCACTTGCTTTCCAGTTAGCAGCTCCTGAGCAAAAATTGAGCGGGTCAATCATTTCGAGGGTCCAGCCGCCTTCTTTTTTTACATCATTCAAATACCAGGAGTTATAATAATGAACATGATGAACCAGGTTCCCGGCAGGGTCATACAAACTAATCCGGTCTTCTTCATTGTTCAGCGAGGGCAAACCGGTCAGGCCAATCGCAGTACCAAAGGTGCTGAAGCTTACTACCGCAGCCTGCGGACAAACAACAAGGAAACTATCAGGCCTTAGCTCAAAGCTGGTAGTTATTGTCCCAATGCTGGTGCCATCACTGATCTTCCAACCCTTGAGATTAATCATCGAGCCGGAAACGTTCTTTAACTCGATGAATTCTGATGCCGGTATGGCTGACCTGGCATCAGGATCAGGATATAATTCTGTAATCACCAGTGCATGTTTGAAAGACTGTTGAATTTGGGATTGGCAGGGTGTTGGGAGACCCGTTGAGAGGAAAACGAGGATACAGGCGACCAGTGTTTTTATCATTTGATTAATATTTAAGAAATAAATCAAGTTAAAAATTTGGGAAGTCGCCCGCAGGTGGTTATTTTTGAAACTCAGGTGAAAATCACGGTAAAAAATATCAAGAACATAAAGAAGATGCCCTCCACAGGGGAAGGTTGAACGTGTTCTGATATCAGCATATTCAAAAAGCCTTCCCCCGGGGAGGCTTTCTTGTTTTTTACACCTTATAGAAAACGGAATAAAATAGACACATAAAACGAAATCAACGATTTACAGACAATTCAATAACAGACAAATCAATATTTAATACTTAAAAAAATCATGAAACAATTAAAAGTTGCCGTTGTAGGTGCCACCGGGCTGGTAGGTACAAAAATGTTACAGGTTCTTGCTGAACGTAATTTTCCTGTCGCTGAAATTATTCCCGTTGCTTCTGAACGTTCAGTCGGAAAACAGGTGGAATACAAGGGCAAACAATATAAGGTGGTAAGCATGGAGGACGGCATACTGGCAAAACCAGATGTTGCAATATTCTCAGCAGGCGGTTCTACTTCACTGGAATGGGCTCCTAAATTTGCTGAAGCAGGTATCACTGTTATTGATAATTCATCTGCATGGAGAATGGATCCGACCAAAAAGCTGGTGGTTCCGGAAATCAATGCTGATGCGCTTACTGCTTCTGATAAAATTATCGCCAATCCAAACTGTTCAACTATACAAATGGTTGTTGCACTTAACCCGTTGCATCATCAATATAAAATCAAACGTATCGTTGTTTCCACTTATCAAAGTGTGACAGGTACCGGTAAAAAAGCTGTTGACCAGATGATGGGTGAACGTAATAAGACTGTGAAAGGATCTACGGATGAATTTCCAATGGCATATAAGTATGAAATTGATATGAATGTCATCCCACAAATCGATGTGTTCCTCGATAACGGTTATACAAAGGAAGAGATGAAGATGGTTAATGAAACAAAAAAAATCATGCGCGATGATTCAATTCTTGTTACTGCAACTACCGTTCGTATACCTGTGATGGGTGGACACAGTGAAGCTGTGAACGTTGAATTCGAAAAAGATTTTGATCTTGCCCAGGTGCGTGATATTTTAAGCAACGCACCGGGTGTTGTATTGGTAGATGATCCTTCGCAGGCTCAATACCCGATGCCAAAAGATGCACATGAAAAAGATGATGTATTTGTTGGAAGGCTGCGCCGCGATGAATCGCAGGCCAATACTTTAAATATGTGGATAGTAAGTGATAACCTGCGCAAAGGAGCCGCTACCAATGCGGTGCAGATAGCGGAATACCTTATGCAAAAGGATCTTTTGTAAGACATGTATCTGTGTAAGACATGTATTTGGTGTTCATCAGATAAAAATCGAATAGCATCATATTTATTTTTGCCGGGCGCTTGCTTTATGCATCGCCCGGCTTTTCATAAATCAATATTGAACTGATGAAGTATTTATTCGGACTTGTTATCATTGTTACTGTAGGGGTTGCGGCTTGTAGCCCGAAAATCAATAACGGCGTTGCACCTGGTGCTGAAAATCGCAGTATTGCCCTTCCGGCTACATTGAACCTGCTTAGTTATAATATACATCATTGTAATCCTCCCACGGCAGGAACGCTGATCGATGTTGACACCATTGCGGGGGTGATCAGGAAACTCAACCCCGACCTGGTAGCTTTACAGGAGGTTGATGTAAAAACAAAAAGAAGTGGTGGAATTGATCAGGCCCGATTGCTGGGTGAAAAAACAGGTATGAAGGCCTATTTCTTTAAAGCCATTGATCACGATGGGGGAGAATATGGGGTCGGTATTCTTAGCAAACTTCCGGTCAGCGACTTCAAACAATATAAATTACCGACGGTATCGGAATCTAAAGGCGAGCCCAGGATTCTTGCAACTGTAACAATAACAGGTAAGGATGGCAATGATCTGATTTTTGCCTGTACTCACCTTGATGCACAATCGAATCCTCAGAACAGGTTGTTGCAAATACGGGAGATCAATTCAATTTTGAAAGATAACAAACTGCCGGTAATCATTGCTGGTGACCTTAATGCAGCTACCGGTTCTGAAGTGATTAATATTTTTGATGAAATGTTTGCCCGCACCTGTACCAACTGTGCTTTTACGATCCCGGTATTGAAACCAAATAAAACGATCGACTTTATAGGCTATAAACCGACCACCAGGTTTGAAGTAGAGAAACACGAGGTAATCAACGAGACCTATGCTTCGGATCATTTACCCGTTAGCGTGAGACTCAAGCTGAAATAAATAACAGAAAATCTACTGTAATACAACGGACAATCTATTGACACACGTTCATAACTCATAACTACACTCACCACTTACCACTCACCACTGAAAAAGCCTAATTTTTATTAGAACGTATCCTTACCGTCGTCATACCTGCAACCAACGATGGGGTTTCGACGACTTTACCATTGAGTTTGATTTTCATTTTACCCCGGAATGCTTTGTCGTACTTTAACTGGTATTCGTCGCTGCTTATCTTTTTGCTTGGATTATAAACGTCTTTTTCAAAATCGCTTTTCTGTGAAGTGACGTTACGGCTATATTGTTTCATTTCCAGGCAATTCTCTTTACTGAAAAGAGGCATACAAAGTGATTCTACTGTTGCTATATTTTTTTCAAGCGAGATTTTATAGTAATAGGTAGAAAAAAGGTAACGGGTTTTACGATAGAGAACAGTCATACAAATCTTTTTATGATTTGTATTCTATGCAAATCCCGGACCAACCTAAAATTGGAAAATATGTGGATTTAACATTCCTGGCTAGCCTAATGCGCGGTTTATGAAGTAGATGAAGGGTTGTAAAGTCTCGAACGCAGCAAGAACTTTTTTTGTTAAATCTGCCGAAGTCATTTCAACATCAGTCAATGGCTTCATTGCCAGCCAGCTTTTTAGTTTGATATAGGGAGCCGCAGGGTTATCTGCCTCAAAACCATGTGGAATTTTTTTCAGACTGGCATCATCACCTGTATAAAGTCCACCATAAATGGCTTTAAACTTTTTCGACTCAAAGATGGATCTGAATTCGTCAAGACAATAATCAATCTCCTGCCTCACCTTTTTAGTTTCTTCAGGCATAGGCATCCACAGCCCGCCACCAACGAAGCTTTTGCCTCCCGGTTCAAGGTGAATATAATAGCCAGCGTAGATGGATTTTTTTCCACCCCGATCAAGGCTTGCCCCCATATTTGTCTTGTAAGGCGTTTTATCTTTGGAAAAACGTATATCCCGGTTGATCCTGAAGGTGCATTTTTTGGCAACAAGGTCACGGATAGTTTCATCCTTTCTGCCATGTTTGTCGATCAACTCCTGTATGAAAGTTTCGAAGTCGGATTTAGCTGCATCGTATTTTTCTCTGTTGTTGTCGAACCAGGTCTTGCTATTGTGTTTACTAAGGTCCCGGAGAAATTTTACCGTCGAAGGTTGAAGCATTTTTTATTATTATTTTACCCTGGCCCAATTTTCACCGCTTTTTATACGGTACATAGTCATTTCACTTACACCGTACTTTTCAGCGAGTTTCTTAATAGTGATTTTACGTTTCTTGTCAATCAGTGTTTTCTTGATGCTCTCAACTTGCTTGGCATTCAACTTCAACCCAACTGATCTGTTAGCCTGCACTTTTTTGTAGGCGAGTTTAGCAGGACTGCTTTGCTGATGTTCGATCATTTCCTCCAGGGAAGCCCAGGCAAGATTTTTAACCGAGTTGTCAAGCTTATTGTGATTTGTATGAATCACAAACTTGTTCCTGGTTGAAGATTTGCCAAGGAACAACCTTGCAATTTCGCGATGAATGTAAAGGGTTCCGTTATTGCCGGGCCGATGAAGGTTTAACGTTCGGTAACCGGTAGTTAGAGAACCCTGTAAGAGTTTGCCATCTTCTATTACATCTTCAGTAAAACTAGCAATCCGTCCATTTGAAGAGAGGGCGTATTTTTTTCGGAGATGTTTCCAGCCGGGAAACTGCAAAGGTTTCCACACTTCGCCGGGGATTTTTTTTACCATGACTCCTTTTATTTAAAGATACAAATAAATTATAACGTGAACTGTGGTACTACATCAATAATTAATCCATGACCAGCTACATGACAAATAGGCTAATGATTGACCATTTCAAGAAACTCTGCTTCACTAATAATTCTGACAGAATTTATTTTTTTAGCTTTCTCAAGTTTTGAACCTGCATCTTCTCCTACAATAAGATAGTTGAGTTTAGAGCTGACGCTGCCTAACAGTTTACCACCCTGTGCTTCAACCATTGCTTCAGCGTCGGTTCTTTTAAGTGTAGGCAGTGTCCCGGTAAAGAGAAACGTTTGTCCGCCAAGGTTACCCTTGTCCATCGAACTTTTTCGGGTACTTTTCAAAGTGAGACCCAGGCCTTCAAGTTCTTGCAACATCGCAATATTGTCATCGTTATGGAAAAACTGGTAAATACTTCCCGCTACCTTGGGTCCGATATCTTCAAGGCTGGTAAGCTGTTCAGGTTTAAAGTCTGCGAAATCAAGCAGGTGTTTTACTGAATGCGCAAGCACTTTTGCAGTTGTTTCGCCAACATACCGGATTCCAAGTCCAAAAATCAGCCTGTTCAAGGGCTGTGTTTTCGAATTTTCAATCGCTGACTGCAGGTTAGTAATACTTTTTTCCCCAAAGCCTTCGAGTGATCTGACTTTTTCAAAAGGTATGCGGTAAATTCCTGGAATGTCAGACAGGAAGCCGAGATCAAAGAACTTGCGCACATTTGCTTCGCCAAATCCCCTGATATCCATCGCGTCTTTGCTGGTGAAATGAATGATCCTTTCAACAACCTGCGCTTTACAGTTTATATTAACGCAACGCCAAACTGCTTCTTCCGCAGGTTTCACGAGTTCATCGCCACAAACCGGACAATTTTTGGGGAATACGATGGGAATCTCTTTACCGGTCCGCAATTCACTCAACGCTTTCACAATATATGGTATCACATCCCCCGCTCTTTCTACGAGTACTGAATCTCCGATCATAAGATCTTTCTCCCGGATTACATCTTCATTGAACAGTGATATGGAACCAACTGTAACTCCTCCGATCGGTACCGGCTCAATCTTTGCGACCGGTGTAACAGAACCGGTTCGCCCAACCTGGTATTCAACAGCCCGGAGTTTACTGGTAGCCTGCCTAGCCTTGAATTTAAAAGCCATTGCCCAACGCGGGTGATGAGTTGTCATTCCCAACCGGTCCTGGAGATCTATATCATTCACCTTTATTACCATTCCATCAATTTCATAGGGCAGATTATCGCGTTCGGTTTCGTATTCGTTGCAATAGGCAATAACGGCATCAATGCCTTTTACAACCCGCATCTCTTTTTGCGGACTACGAAAGCCGAGGTTCCATAGCATTTCCAGCATGCCGCTATGGGTATCAAGTGCGGAGTTAGCTCTGAAGTTTGGATCGTCCACATGATAACTTACGTTGTACAAAAACGCCTGCAGATTGCGGCGGGCAACTTCTCTCGAATCTTTTATTCGTAATGCACCGGCTGCAGCATTCCTGGGATTGGCAAGGGGAGCCAGGTTTTGTTCAACGAGTTGATCGTTATACTTCTTAAAACTGTTTTTATTCATCAGCACCTCACCGCGGATTTCGATCATCTCGATGCCATAGGTGGAGAAAGCGGCAGAAAGCGGTACAGATTTCACCTGCCGGATATTCGTGGTGATGTCGTCACCTTCCACGCCATTCCCACGGGTGACACCACGCAGCAACATATCACGTTCATATATAACCGAGATACTGGCGCCATCAAATTTCGGTTCAACGCAATATTCTACAACCGGTAATTTTGACAACTCCCTGACTTTGCGATCCCAATCTCTAAGGTCCTCTGCGTCATAAGAATTTTCAAGTGATAACATAGGAACGAGATGGAGAACCTTGGGAAAATCGTCCGTTAAACCTTTTGCTACCCGCTGGGTAGGGGAGTCGGGGGTTATAAGATCCGGGTTCGATACCTCTATCGCCTGCAGCTCCTTATATAACTGATCGTATTCCCCGTCTGCGATCAGGGGATCATTCATAATATAATAACGATACTCATGAAAACGAAGCACTTCCCTTAGTAGGTTTAGGTCTTTTTTTCCTGTTGTTTTCTGCTTCAGGATTGCGTTGGTTGATTCCTGTAGTGATTTAGTCTGGGCATTTGAATACATACATGTGATTTGCGTTGATAAAGATAGGCCAGGCCGGTGAAAAAAGATTTTCACCATGTTCAGAAGGATATGTTAACAGGATTAACTAACATTGGAATGAAATAGTGTGGAATGCCGACGATTTTCGTTTGAATTGCCATTGCTTGTTCATAACAAATCATTGATGACATCACCAAAAAACATTCAGCAGCTAATGAATGAACAGACGGAATATTTCCGTATAGGGATCTCCGTTGACTGCGTAATTTTTGGGTTTTATAATAATGAACTAAAAGTGTTGCTCATCAAGTCTGACCTGGAAGAATTCCGGGACCATTGGTCGTTGTTGGGTGACCTGGTAAAGCCGGATGAAAACCTCGACAACGCTCCATACAGGGTACTAAAGGAAAGAACAGGGCTCGAAGATGTGTTTCTTGAACAGGTTTACAGCTTTGGCGATGTGAACCGACATCCGGCCGGGCGGGTAATTACTACAGCTTATTATTCACTGGTAAATGTAAGGGACCACGATCTTAAGCTTGAGCATAACCAGTTACACTGGCACCCGGTGAATGATATAACAACCCTGGCTTTCGACCATAAAAAAATCCTGGATACCTGTATCAGGCAATTACAAAGCAGGATCGAAGATCAGCCGATCGTTTTCAATATGTTACCTCAAAAATTTTCTCTTCGCGAGCTACAGAGTTTGTACGAATCTATTCTTGGCCAGAAACTGGACCGCAGAAACTTCCGCAAAAAATTTTTTCACATGGATTGGCTGCTGGATGCCAATGAACTTGAACAGGATGTGCCCCATCGGCCCGGAAAATTGTATCTTTTTAATAAAGCCCGATTCGCACAAAAAAATTTACATAGCCAAACTTGATCTACGTAACCCACTTGATCTACATAGCTAAACTTAATCAACATAGCTAACCTGATCTCCATAGCTAAACTTAATTTAAATAGCCAGACTTAAATGCTTTTCATAGGTCAACTTCAAAGGCAGATTCAGGAAAATTTCAAACGCAAATTAAAAACTTCAAAACGAAGTTTAAACAATCATGCAGCTATATGGATAATTATCGTGTCCTTATCTGTAGTGGTCATTCATAACTCTTTATAGTCAATTTCAATCAATTAACTATTAAATGACTGTTAAGATTTTTTTGGATGTTCATGTAATTGTTCTATAATTGTGTAATAGTCACACATTGTGATTGTACAAGCCATATTAATAAACCAATAATCTCGCTGTATGCAAATCAAACGATTGCTTATAAGGGCCGCCTTGCCTTTATTATTGCTATTTGTTACCCAGACCCTGCTGGCTCAAAACAGGGAAATCACAGGAAAAGTAACAGACTCTAAAGATGCATCACCTGTTTCAGGCGCATCGGTCCAGGTAAAAGGGACAAACCAGGGAGTCTCCACAAAAGCAGATGGAACATTCGCAATCTCCGTTCCGGCCAATGCCACAACACTTACAGTATCTTCAGTTGGTTTCACAGAAGCCGAAGTTGATATTACGAACAAAACTTCCGTTGATGTTACACTTGAGGCTTCAGGTGCAGATCTTAGCGAAGTTGTAGTTGTAGGATATGGTACGGTAAGAAAAAGAGATTTAACGGGTGCCGTTGTCTCGGTTCGCGAGAAAGATTTTAATAAAGGAACCTTTACTGCACCCGATCAGTTGATCCAGGGTAAAGTTGCCGGTGTCCAGGTTCTTAATAATAGTGGTGCGCCAGGTGGCGGAACTACTGTGAAGGTGAGAGGAAACTCTGCTATCACTGGCTCCGGTCAACCGCTGTATGTGGTTGACGGTGTTCCTTTGGATGGTCGTTCTTCCCGTCCGGGTCTTGATGTTGGCGGAATTGGTATGTCCCCTGCTGGAAATCCTTTGAACTTTATCAATCCAGCTGATATCGCTTCAATGGAAATCCTGAAAGATGCATCAGCAACAGCAATTTATGGTTCACGTGCAGCTTATGGAGTTGTTTTAATCACTACCAAAAGAGGTGTGAGCGGTCAGCCAAAACTTGATATCGGAGCTTCCTATGGTCAAAGTAAGCTGATGAGGAAAATTGACATCCTGGATGCTGCGGATTTCAGACAGGCATTAACAAAATTCGGCGCACCTGCAACAAATGATAAAGGAAGTGATGTGGATGCGTTAGACGCTGTTCTCCGCACTGCCAGCGTTCAGACTTATAATGCTGCGGTAAGCGGTGGTAATGAAAATGCCAAATACCGTTTATCTACCAGCCTGCTCGATCAGGAAGGAATTGTACGTAAAACTGATTTCAAAAAATACACAGTTGGTTTAAACGCTAATTTCAAATTTCTTGAGAAAAAGAATCTTGGTATCGATTTTAATGTAATATCAAGTCAGTACATAGAGAATGTTGCCCCGATTTCAACCAATGCAGGTTCAACCGGTAGTTTGATCACCCAGGCACTTCAGTGGAACCCGACAGAGTCGCTTTACAAAGCCGGAACTGATTCACTGAATATTGCTGCAGGTGGTGGTATTGTTAACCCCCTGGCCATGTCGGAAGCTTATAATGATAATTCCAAGGTTACTACAATCCTGGGAAGTGTTTCTCCTTATATAAAGATTACCAAGGACCTGGAATACCGTATGCTCTATAGTATTAATTATAGCACAGGTGTTCGTAGAAGCTCAGTTGCTTCTTACCTGAATCTGAATGAGATCATCGGTAAGGGAAGAGCATTCATTTCTAATAATGAACTGGTCACTCAACAGCTAACGCACACGCTGAATTATAACAAACAATTTACTTCAGATTTCAGTCTCAACGCCCTCGTTGGATATGAGTACATGAAGTACACCAACAAGGGAAGCAGCATGAATGCTTTTGGTCCTGACGGTGGTGGCTTTGGAAGTTATGGTCTTGATTATACCAATTATATACAGTATTCAAACGCCTCTTCACGTGGCATAAATTCCTTCATTGACCCGGTTTCTGAATTGCAGTCTTATTTTGCAAGAGCGGTAATGAACCTCAAAGACAAGTATTTGTTAACCGCAACTTTCAGAGCTGATGGTTCTACAAAGTTTGGTTCAAACAATGCTTATGGTTATTTCCCATCAGTGTCTGCTTCATGGGTTATAAGCAAGGAAGATTTCTTCAAAGCAAGTTTTGTTAATGATCTCCGTGTTAGAGCAAGTTGGGGTATCACCGGAAACCAGGAGTTTCCATCAGGAGCTTCACAAACCAGGTACACATTTAACGGCCCTGCGGCTATCGGTCTTGCAAACAATGGCAACCCAGATTTGAAATGGCAGTCTGACGAACAATATAACTTCGGTCTTGATTTCGCAATTTTTGATAATCGTATTACCGGTTCATTGGATTATTTCAATAAAAAAACCTCAGATCTGTTATTCCCAACCACACCAATACAACCTTCTGCTCCCGGTGCAACAGTTACCTGGAAAAACCTGGATGGAGAGGTTATCAACAAAGGGTTTGAGTTTTCGATCAACGCTAACATCATCAGATCAAAAGATTTCTCATGGGATCTTGGTGTCAATGCAAGCTTTATTGAAAACGAAATACAGAATCTCGGAGCTCCAATCAGAACAGGTGGTCTGCATGGTCAGGGTGTGACTGGAGCTTCTGTGGAAACAATCAGGAACGGTCTACCGATCAATGCTTTCTTCACCCGCGCTTATGGTGGATTGGATAAGACTACCGGCCAGGCAATTTATCCTGACGGGGAAATATTCAGCTACCAGGGAAATCCCAATCCTAAAACTGTAATGGGAATAAGCACCACATTAGCTTATAAAAAACTGATGTTGGTTGTGAACATGAACGGTGCATTCGGACAGAAGATCTATAACAACACTTTCAATAACGTAATCAATGTTGCGAACCTTGTTGGAGGCAAAAACATTGCGCGTTCAATTTATGAAGATCCAACAAAGGAAGCTTTATCAAACCGCGTAACACCTTCGGCAAGATTCATCGAAAAAGGAAATTACATGAAGATGGCAAATGCTACCCTTTCTTATGGAGTAGGTGATGTAGCCAAATTCATTAAAAATGTAAACGTATTCCTGACCGGTCAGAACCTGTTTGTGATTACTAATTTCTCAGGATTTGATCCCGAAGTTAATACTGATAAGAGCTTGAATTCTGTTCCATCATTGGGTATTGAATATGCTCCATATCCACCTGCAAGAACAATCACGCTTGGAGTAAATTTTTCTCTCTAAAAATTTTAAAGAACTCGTTATATGAAAAGTATCAAAATATTAGTTTCAACTGCGCTTGTCTTATCTGCGGTTGGTTGTACAAAACTTGATGAGACCTTACAGGGTGATCTCAGTGGCACACAGGTTGGCACCAGTGGCGGTGGCAACAACGCTGCCCTGCTCCGTGGTATTTATAATTCCATGCGCGTAAGCTACCAGGGCCAGGAAAGAGTATTTGCTCTTGGTGAATTGCCAAGTGATGCTGCAATTGTACCAACACGTGGAGGGGACTGGGATGATAATGGTGCATGGCGCGTTTTACATTCTCACGCCTGGGATGCTGAAAATCAGTATATCCGTAATGCATATAATGACTTATCGGGAACGTTGTTTGCGTCTACTGACTTTTTGCAATACAACCCCACACCTCAACAGGCTGCGGAAGCCCGTTTCCTGAGAGCTTTCACGATGTTTGACATTCTTGATGGATGGGACCAGGTGGCATATCGCGAACCAGGTGAAAACACTTTGCTTCCATCAAAAGTTAGAAAAGGAACAGAAGCGCTTGATTATATCATCGCTGAATTGACTGCTATTTTGCCTCAACTGAAAGTAAGCGGCCCTATCGGAGCTAACCAGGATGGAGCTAAAGTGCTTTTGATGAAGTGTTATCTTAACAAGGGAGCTATTGCAAACAGGGCAGCGCCAACATTCGCGCCAGCTGATATGGCCCAGGTGATAACACTTGCTGACCAGGTGATCAACAGCAACAGGTATACGCTTGCCAATAACTATTTTGACAACTTTGCGCCGACAAATGGCACTATAGGCACCGAAAATATCTTCACCGCTGAAAACGTTGGTGGTGTGGAATCAGGTGGTTTGAACTCCCGCTGGCACATGACCATGCACTATAATCAGAATCCCGGTGGATGGAACGGTTTCACTACACTTTCTGATTTTTATCAAAAGTTTACTCCAACAGATCAAAGGAGAGGTGTAGCTTACCCAACGCCCGGAGCGCCAAATCCAGGCAACCGGATTAACGTAGGATTTATGATTGGACAGCAGTATAACTGGACAACAGACGCAGAACTTCTTGATAGGTCAGGTGGCAAACTGGCGTTTACTCCCGAAGTCAACAGCGTCGAAACGGATGTAAGCGCAATTGAGCGGAGCGGTATCCGTGTAAACAAATATCCAATCGATTACCCGAATGACGGTAGCGGCCGGGTTGATAATGATTATGTATATTATCGTATTTCGGATGTGATGCTGATGAAAGCAGAAGCTTTGCTTAGGACAAGTGCAGCGGGTACGGCTTTACCTATCGTGAATACTATTCGTGTGAAAAGAGGCGTTGCTCCATTTGCTACACTGACGCTGGATAACCTGCTGGATGAAAGAGGACGTGAGTTGTATTGGGAAAATTACCGCAGACAGGATCTTATCCGCTTTGGAAAGTTTCTTCAGCCTTACCAGGAAAAACCAACAGACGATCCTAAGTACTTTTTGTTCACGATTCCAAATGAGCAGCTGGCTGTAAACCCTAACCTGACTCAAAATCCAGGTTACTGATAAATTAATAAGACTTATTTTTATAACCCTAAAAGGTCAGGTACAACTGGTCTTTTAGGGTTTTTTAATTCAGAATTATGTCTTTTTAACTTGTTGTTAATTTATAATCGTGTTTGCTGCAGATGAGAAATGATTTGATTTTTTTTGCAATTGTGTGTTGCCTGGCCTTGTCTTCATGTAAAAATGATAAACCGGTTTTATTTGATCTGATGACAGGCACCGGTATTGATTTCAATAATGTCGTCCAGGATACCAAAGAAGAAAATGGCTTTTACTTTCGCAACTTTTACAATGGTGGCGGCGTAGCCATCGGTGATATAAACAATGATGGTCTTGCTGATGTTTTTCTGACCTCGAATCTTGGTGATAATAAATTATTCGTCAATAAAGGTGACTGGAAGTTTGATGATATTTCTGACAAAGCGGGCCTGAAACAGGATAGCATGTGGAGCACCGGTGTTGTTTTCACAGATGTCAATAATGACGGATGGCTGGATATCTATGTCTGTAATTCCGGCCATATGAAAACCGGTAACCGTCGAAACAAACTTTATATCAATAATAAGAATCTCACTTTCACGGAATCGGCTTCAAAATTCGGACTTGATATTTCTGCCTATACTACCCAGGTTTCTTTTTTTGATTATGATCTTGACGGTGATCTTGATTGCTTCATGATCAACAATAGTCCAATCCCCGTAAACACACTTAATTACTCCAACAAACGTGATCTGCCTGAAGCGGAGTGGCCGGTTGCAGAATTTCTTAAGGGCGGCGGAGATCATTTGTTCAGAAATGACGATGGAGTATTTCACGAAGTGTCTAAAGAAGCCGGGATTCACGGCACTTTGATCAGTTTTGGGCTTGGTGCTTCGGTCGGGGATCTTAACAATGATGGATATCCTGACATCTTTGTTTCAAACGATTCATACGAACGTGATTTTCTGTATATCAACCAGGGAAACGGCACTTTCAAAGATGAGCTTGAGCAAAGGATGGGGCATACCAGCTTTTCATCTATGGGTGCAGATGTTGCTGATATCAACAATGATGGCTTCCAGGAGATATTTTCAACCGATATGCTTCCCGGTGATGATTACCGGTTAAAAACACTTGGTGCTTTTGACAACATTGATCTTTACAACTCAAAAGTTAAAGCCGGCTTTTATCATCAATACATGATGAACTGCCTGCAATTAAATAATGGTGATGGTCGCTTTTCGGATATTGCCAATTTTAGCGGTGTTGCGGGAACGGACTGGAGTTGGGGTGCATTGATGTTTGACGCAGACAATGATGGATATAATGATATCTATGTTTGTAATGGTATTAATAAAGATGTCACCAATCTTGATTTCATGGATTTTTTCGCCAATGACGTAGTGCAGCAGATGGTAAAGACCGGGGAAAAAGAAAGCCTTGAAAAGGTGCTTGAAAAGATACCGGTGAATGCCATGCTTAATAAAGCTTATCGTAATCTTGGCAACCTGAGATTCGCAGACCAGGGTGAAGATTGGGGATTTACACAAAAGTCATTTTCCAATGGAGCAGCTTATGGGGACCTTGACAATGACGGCGATCTTGACCTGATCATTAATAACGAGAACCAACCTGCTTTTATCTATAAAAATAATTCAAGAGAATTAAACGGACATCATTACCTGGGTGTTAGTTTAAAGGGCTCACCAAAAAATTTATTTGCAATAGGAAGCCGTGTTATCATCTATGCCGACTCACAGGTAATTTCACGCGAACTTATTCCAAGCCGTGGTTTTCAATCTTCGGTAGATTATAAACTTATCATCGGCCTCGGTAATCGCACAAAGGTTGATTCTATGCAGGTTATCTGGCCGGATAGATCAGTGACCTCATTCCCGCTACCCGCAATTGATTCTGTGCATGTATTAAGTCAAAAAGTTAAAGTCAATCTGAAAGGTATTCCTGAATTCAATGACCTTACCGTTGCAGGTAACCTGTTTAATAATGGGAATGCCCACACCACCACACCCAAGATCGCAACCTTATTTAGCAGGTCTGACTTTAAATTTGATAAACACCAGGAGGATGACCATATCGATTTTTATTATGAAAGGAATATCCCGCAGATGTTATCGCGCCAGGGTCCCAGGGCTGCTGTTGCCGATGTAAACGGAGATGGACTTGAAGATATTTATATTGGTGGTGCAGCAGGACGGCCGGGCCAGTTATATATTCAGACAAGCCGCGGCTTTGAGAAAAAGGAACAGGAAGTATTTAAGCGATTTGCCGCATTTGAAGATGTCGCTGTTGCTTTCTTTGATGCCAACAAAGATGGGTTTACTGACCTGATGATCGGTTCAGGAGGAAACAAACAAACCAATATGGCAAGTTTTCTCGAGCACAGGCTTTATCTCAATGATGGTAAAGGAAATTTTACAATTGATATACGCGCTTTCCCCAAAAACAGTACAGACATTTCAACCATTGCACCACAAGACTTCGACAATGATGGTGACATCGACTTATTTGTAGGCAGTAGTAATGTTCCGGGCGATTATGGTGCAACTCCTCGAAGTTATCTCTATGAAAATGATGGGAAGGGCCTGTTTAAAGACATCTCTAAGACAAAGTTTCCTGCACTTTCCAATGCGGGCATGATTACAAAAGCTTTATGGACTGATTTGAACCAGGATGGTAAAAAAGAGCTTGTACTGACAGGGCTTTGGATGGCTCCCCGGATTTTCAATTATATAAATGGAGCAATGGTGGAACTGCCTACCAATCTGAATGGTTTGCATGGTTGGTGGCAAAGCATGGAAATTGCTGACCTGGATAAGGATGGTGATATGGATATAGTATTGGGAAATATTGGTCAGAATTTTTATCTGAATCCCGGGGCGAAATCTCCTGTAAAACTTTGGATGAATGACTTTGACGATAATGCCACTGTTGAGAAGATATTGACAAGGACGATAGACGGGAAAGATGTGCCGGTGTTTCTTAAAAGAGATCTCCAGGATCAGCTCCCATCACTAAAGAAGCAAACTATCAAACACGGAGAGTTCGCAAAAAAATCCATACAGGATTTGTTTCCAGGCCCGGCATTGAAAAAATCAGTTGTAAAGGAATTCAATTACTGCGCCTCCATTGTAGCCATCAACAAAGGAAACGGCCAATTTGATATCCGGGAATTGCCTGCACGGGTCCAGCTGTCTTCGGTAAATGCTATTGCATTCGGGGATGTGAATGCGGATGGTAACCCGGACATAATTGTGGGTGGCAACCAATATGGCTTTTTGCCACAGTTCGAAAGACTGGATGCAAGTTTTGGTGACATCCTGGTTAACAACGGCAAAGGAGAATTCACAGTAATGGATAACCGAAAATCGGGTCTGGATCTGAGGGGTGAAATCAGGGACATCAAACCTTTAGACTTTAAAGGGTTAAGGCAATTTATTTTTCTACAGAACAATGAATTGCCTGTTGTTTTCAAACTTAACACCAAATTAAATCATGAGGTGACGAACTGATGTTTAAGAAAATAAGACAAGGGCAAATTTTACTTATAGTATCGCTATTTGTTACTTGTGCTATTTCATGTAAGAACAAGCACAAAGAACAAGCGTTGTTCGAGGTATTGGAAAGTGATCGGACAGGGCTCAGTTTTGTCAATAAACTAACGCCTACAGACAGTTTTAACCTATTCGACTACATGTACTATTATAATGGTTCAGGTGTAGCTGCGGGCGACTTCAACAATGATGGGAAAATAGATTTGTTTTTTGCGGCCAATCAATCTAACAACAGGATATACCTGAATGAGGGTGATCTTAAGTTTAAGGATATAACCGAACCATCGAAGATTCCACAGGATGGTGGGTGGTCAACAGGTGTCTCAGTTGTAGACATAAATAATGATGGATTGCTGGATATATATATATCACGTGTTGGAAATTTTCACTCCCTCCAAAGCAAAAATCAATTTCTCATTTGCCAGGGAATTAATGCGGAAGGTATCCCTGTTTATGCGGATAAAGCAAAAGAATATGGCCTGGACTACTCAGGATTCAGCACCCAGGCTGCATTTCTTGATATAGATATGGATGGTGACCTTGATATGTTCCTGGTGAATCATACGGTTCATGAAAGTGGCGTTTACCGCCCACGCCAGGAATTTTTAGGAATTGTTCACCCGGTTTCCGGAGCAAGAATGTTTCGAAATGATGGGGGCCATTTCACTGACTTCACCAGCCAATCTGGTATTAACAGTTCAGTGATTGGTTATGGTCTGGGCATAGCGGTAGCAGACATCAACCTGGATGGCTTTCCCGACATCTATATCGGTAATGATTTTCATGAAAATGATTACCTATATATTAATAATGGCAAAGGAATATTCAGCGAACAAATTACAGATAAGATCGCCCATACCGGTAGGTTTACCATGGGTGTAGATGTAGCAGATGTCAACAACGACGGCCACAGCGAGATCATATCAATGGATATGCTTTCAGATGATCCTTACATACTTAAGAGATCGCTGGGGGAGGATGACTATGATATATTTAACCTCAAAATTTCATATGGCTATCAATACCAGTACACAAGAAACAATCTTCAGTACAACCGCGGGAATGGCTATTTTTCGGAGCTGGGACTTTATGCAGGTATTGCGGCCACAGATTGGTCATGGTCTCCCTTGTGGATAGATTTCGATAATGACGGATTAAAAGATCTGTTTATCTCGAACGGCATACCCAAGCGAATGAATGACATCGACTATATTAACTTTGTCTCAAACGAGGAAATACAAAGAAAACTTTCGCCGGGCAATAATAAAGAGAATGGTCTCGACATGATTGATAAGTTTCCAAAAATTAAAATAGAGAATAAGTTTTTTAAGAATGATGGCGCACTTTCCTTTTCAGATATTGGCACGCAGGTAAGTAATCCAAAAGATACATATTCAAATGGTGCAGTATATGCAGATTTTGATAATGATGGTGACCTGGACATAGTGGTAAACAACATTGACGAATCATCATTATTGTACAGGAATAATTTCAGTGAGAACGCTAATCAGGAATCCAATCAGGAATCTAATCAGGAACCAGATCAGCAATCAGATCAGGATCCTAATCAGGACTTTAATCCAGGCAAACCTGGACAAGTAAAATCGTCTACATCCGGAAATCAGAATGTACAGCCTGGTACAAGTTTCTCCATTTCAATTAAAGGCGATTCATTAAACAAACAGGCGATCGGTGCAAAACTGATTGTATGTGCAGGTGGTACAATCAGGCTCTATGAAAAGTTTGGCGTACATGGGTTTCAGTCTTCTATCGACATCCCGTTTCATGTAGGTGCGGCGAACCTGGCTATAGATTCGGTTTTACTAATCTGGCCGGATAATAGTTATGAAAAAATTCCCAATGAAAGATTTTCAGCTGTCACAGCTTCTGTCGCAAAAATTTCCAATGAAAACTTAGCCGGAAATAAAGCTGGAGGTGGTGAGATTTCTAAAGATAAGATTGCGGGTGAAGCAAATTCAAGCGATAATAATCCAAGCGATAATAATCCAGGCGATAAAAATTCAGGTACTTATTTACCAGGTGACATCATTCTTCAGTATAAAAGCGGGTTACCCAAATTTGATTATTCTTCCAACCTGTTTAAGAAGAAATATATTACTGGCAAAGCTTCAGACATTACCTATCAGGCCGGGATTGAATACAAACACGTTGAGAATGTGTTTGCAGAATTCAATCGCGAGCCACTGTTGCCACATATGTTGAGTACAGAGGGTCCTGCCCTGGCTGTCGGTGATCTTAACGGTGATGGACTTGATGATATATTTCTCGGCGCTGCGAGAGATACGAAGCCGTCATTATGGGTTCAAAAACCCGGCGGTAAATTTGAACGTTCCGTACAGGATGCACTGGATAATGATAGCATTTTCGAAGATATAAGTGCCTGCTGGGTTGATGTAAACAAAGACGGTCGCCAGGATCTAGTTGTGGCCAGTGGTGGTAATGAGTTTTATGGAAAATCAGAAAACCTGGCTCCGCGTGTTTATATAAACGATGGCTTTAAGCTCACTCGTAAAAAGGATGCGTTTTCAGATGTTTATCTAACCGCGTCGGTGGTTGTTGCTTCGGATTTTAACGGCGATGGATTTGAAGATCTTTTTGTAGGTGGCAGGGCTGTACCTATGGAATACGGGCGGATGCCGCAATCTTACTTGTTGCAGAACGACGGCAAGGGCCGTTTTACCGATGTTACTTCAAACATTTCCGGCGAGCTAGGACAGGCAGGGTTTGTTACATCGGCAATATGGTCGGACATCGATAAGGATGGTGACCCTGACTTGCTTTTGTCCGCTGAATGGGAAACCCTTACAGCCTTTATAAATGATAAAGGCAAGTTTACAAAACAGCTATTGACTGATAAAAAAGGGTGGTGGAATTTCATGCTTCCCTGCGATATCGACAATGACGGGGATCTCGACATTATCGCCGGGAACCTGGGTTTGAACAGCCGGCTCAGGGCTTCGGAAAAAGAGCCGGTCAGTATGTACTATTATGATTTTGACGGTAATGCAAGAAAAGAACAATTGCTTACTTATTATCTTAATCATAAGCAGATTCCATTTGCTTCAATTGCAGAATTGAATAAGCAGATCCCGGTAATCAGGAAAAAATTTCTTTATGCCGGTGATTTTGCAAAAGCAACGCTGCCTGAGATCTTTGATGCGGAAAAATTGAAGGCTGCCGATTTTTTCCAGGCTAATTATTTCTCAAATGCAGTTCTCATAAATAATGGCAGGATGCAATTTGACCTCAAGGCTCTGCCATGGGAAGCCCAGTTAACTTCTTTTCGTGATGCTACCGTTGTTAATGCCAATAATGACAGTCTACCTGATGTATTGCTTGTTGGGAATTATTTTGAATCGAATACTGAAATGGGCAGGTATGATGGTGATTTTGGAACCGTGCTAATCAATCAGGGTAGCGGTAACTTTAAAGCAGAACTTTTGAACGGTGTGTTAATAAAGGGCCAGGTCAGACATATCGCTGCATTTCGATCAAACTTATCAAACCCATCGAACTCAAAGTCATCAAATCCATCAAACTCATTAAAGTCATCAAGTCCAACAAACAAGTCAAAAGCCAATGATCAGGGGCCTGGTGGAAAGGCTAATCTGCAATATTTTATTATGGCAAGAAATAACGACAGCGCCATTGTGATTAGTTTACCCGGTCCTGGTTTTTATTAATAGACCTGTTTCGAATATAAACACCAGGTTGAAATCAATTTCTAATATTCGGGTCAGAAACAATTAATCCCTTAACGGATAATAAATCCTTGTTATCCACCGGGTGGTGTCCGGCTCTTTGGTCCGGTCTGTGATCATCGATTCGAAAGGTATAGCAGGTGAACTGAGCTTGTAATCGGCTTTGTATTGCCTGATATTTTCCCAGGCCTTATTGATTGTCCATTCCCCGCCCCGGATCTCAGTGGCTATCAGGTTTCCACCCACCAGGCCCTTCGCTATAAAACCATTATTCGACCTGAGCATCCGGCTTGTTGGGATACCCACCATGAGTTCGTAATTATTGGAATCAATTGCAGCACTGTACTTCATCGCTGCTCCCACTGCACTGTCACCCTGTAAAGCAACATTATTTCTGACCTCTGCTATTAAATCATAAGCATCTTTTGCCGTAGGATAATGATCCATTATAACCCTCTTTGATAAAAGCGGTTCATCTTTGAGTTGTGCTCTTACAATGTTTGCTGAATATATTTTTGTCTTATCATTCAGGAATGATGTCATATTACTCATGATTACATCCATTTGCTTTTTCAAAGCAATTGCCTTTTGATATTGTCTGAGGCGGGTGAAAGGATTGTTGCCGGTATAAAGAGTATCTCCCCATTCAATACCCGTTGAGTCGACATTGAAAGGAAGAAGGCGTAGTGTGGTTGTATAGGATTCGCCATCGCTTTTAATAATAATATCCGTCTTTGTAAAAAAAGTATTGGAAACCTGGTAATTGTGACCCTCCCTGCCTAATGGATCATGGTTGACCCATGCACGCCAGTTTTTCTCTTCAAAAAGAAATCGTTTAGCTGCAGGCAGACTACATTTAACAATACCTACATCAGATATAATCAGCCTCGACGGAATAAACAAATACACTGCAGCAAAAACAGCAATTAACAATATGGCTGTTGCCAGGAACCCCTTTTTCATATAGCACGAAATTACGCCGCTAAATTACTGAACGTTTTTTTGATGTGCGATGATAAAATCAATGATTTCTTCAAGCGGTATGTTTACACGGGAGAGTGCGTCTGTTATATCATCCCTGTTTACCTGGGCAGCGAACGAAAGTGTTTTTAATTTTTTTGTGATGCTTTTGGTGTCCATGCCTTCATAGCGTGTTGGCCGGATCAGTGCAGCTGCATGGATAAATCCTGATAATTCGTCGAACACATAAATCATTTTGTCCATACTGTTTACCGGTTCAACTCCAAAATACCTGGGTCCATGTGAAGCAATGCAATGGATCACTTCCGGATCTATATTCATCTCTTCGAGTTTCTCGATAATGACACGGCAGTGATCATCTGGATTTTTTTCCCAGTCAGCATCATGTAACAAACCCGCCAGTTCCCATTTAAGTGCTGTCTGTTCATCAGCCTGTTCTTTTTCGAGTGCCCATGCTTTCATTACAGCAGCCACCTGTTTCATGTGCAGGCGAAGCCGGTCATTGGGCACCCAGTCGTTCAACAATGCATGGGCTTCTTCGATAGACATTAGATTGCCGGCGTTTTTAACATCGCCGAAAGTAGAACGGTTGAGAGCGTGTGTCATGGAGGTGAAAATACAAAAAGTTGCGTCTCCGTTTTCACAGTGGTCCAACTTTCGTGAAGCCTGGAAAATTTCTTGAATGTATGATCTCCCGATTATCAATTCTTCCTTTATAGTTTTTTATATTTCAGCCCCAGGATTCTTCCACTATTTACTTCAAAGCCGGTAATTTTTTTATCCTTGTCCCTTAGGAACCGGATATGGTTCATCCACCAATTGGGAGTTGTAAATTGATCAGGAGCGATCAGCGTTAAATTGACACCTGAAAACTTCCTGTGTTCCAATGTGAGTTTACCATCGCGTTCGGTGACTGTATAGAAAGCTTCTGTTTCATCAGAGAAATAACGACCTGCATATTCAGCGGTGATTTTTGGAAGCACTGCAGGTTGTCGCTTGAACACCACGCTACTAACAGGGCTTTCCATTGTCATTTCCAAAACTGAATCACCCTTAATGTTTTTGGGTTCAACTATAACTACAGGACCTCCCGAAGGCAACACATAACGGCCAGGACCAGCTATTGCAAATTTTGACTCAACAGGATTCGATCCGTTCCGGCCGGCCCGGTATAGCTTGCCATCTTTCCAATACATTTCTCCCAGGTCGCCCCGGGCTGAATAATATTTGCCTTGCAGTTTTTTAAGAGAGTTACTATCCGCAAAGTTTGTATTAGCTGCAGGTTTCGTTTCCTCTTTGGTGTCAGTGATCAGCAGTTCTGCAACCTGCCTTACGAGTCCACCGGGGTTAACAAAACCGGAGTTACTGAATACTACAACTCCAAGATTTTTTTCAGGATATCTGCAGGCATAGGTTCTGAAACCTGCATCACCTCCGCCATGACCGATCTGATTCCAGCCCTTGAACTTATCCATTGAAATAGCGAATGCATAGTTTAATTTACGGCCATCATTAAGCACCCCCACTTCATGCATTTTTTGAATCAGATCTTTGCCACCCACCTGACCGGTGGCGAAATTGTTCAGCCATTTTGTTTCATCCTCCACAGTAGTGAGAAGGCTTGTTGCCCCTACGATAGAATAGCTGAGTACTGAATGCTGATAACCACCTTTTCCGTTTGGCGTATATGAATACGCACGGTTTGGTACAAGTTCCTGGTAGTTATCATGGAAATGTGTATCCTTCATACCCAGTGGCTGAAAAATAAACTTCTCTGTATACTGCCTCAGTGTAAGTCCACTGACTTTTTTTACAATCTCAGCCATTAATGTATAACCGGTGTTACAATACATGTGTTCCTGACCGGGCCTGAAGTTCAGTTCCTTTTGTTTTGATACAAGTTTTATAACGTGTTCCTGCGTGATCACATCATCCAGTTGCCAGCCTGCGTTAGCCAGTAGTTGCCATTGATCACGCAGGCCACTTGTATGATAGATAAGATGTTTAATAGTAATTTTCTCATGGAAGTCGGGCACATAATCAAGGTATTTTCTTATGTCGTCATTAAGCGAAAGTGTTCCATCTTTCTCGAGCATCAACATACAAAACGCAACATATTGTTTTGACTCGGAGGCGATATGAAACACCGTTTTTGGTGAGTTAGGAATGTTGTATTCGAGATTAGCCATGCCATAGCCTTTTTCGAAAACCAGCTCTCCGTTTCTTATTATAGCGATGGCACAGCCAGGCGTTTTGTCGGTATAAGATTTAAAAATGTTGTCGATCTTCAACTTTATGGAATCAGGAAGTTGAGACTGCTTCGATTTTAAGGAATCGGTCAATTGTGACTGATTTGGCTGAGATTGACAAGCCAAATGGAAGCTAACCATAATTATTAAACTGAGAAGCTTATTCATGTTTAACTTATTCATGTCTAAAAGATATAGAAATTTAATGAAATCTGTTTTTTGCATG
>Ga0193752_1000329_pt1 | contig 49062 bp, 45 predicted proteins | sample H1c1metaG_FD_144924 | JGI IMG/M metagenome (GOLD analysis project Ga0193752, IMG submission 144924) | Soil microbial communities from a riparian zone of the East river system, Colorado, United States - H1c1 | ecosystem: Environmental > Terrestrial > Soil > Riparian zone | place: USA: East River...
CGCTCCGTGGGGCAGCAACTCAGCCTCGACTGGCGTAGTCGTTACTGAATCCGATGCTAACGCCACAACTGTCACCGATCAGGCCAGCAAAGTTCGCCGTTCGATCACAAATGGACTTGGCCAGCTTGTTCGTGTAGACGAACCGACTGGCTCAGGACTCGGCACCGTCGGCAGCCCGAATCAGGCAACGAGCTACGCTTATGACACGCTCAACAATCTAACGACAGTCACGCAAGGTTCGCAGACAAGGACATTCACGTACAGCACGATGTCCCGGCTGCTTTCGGCTGCAAATCCTGAATCGGGAACGATCAATTATGTCTATGATTCGAACGGAAATCTGACAACCAAAACAGACGCAAGGTCGATCGTGACGACATACACCTACGACGCCCTAAACCGCGTTACAGATCGTGATTACTCAGACTCAACCCCTGATGTCGATTACACCTACGGCACCTCGACGGGCAAAATAGGAAGATTAACCAAAGTACAATCTTCTGTCTCTGCAACCGAATACTTAACATTCGACATCTTAGGTCGTGTGACTTCGCACAAGCAGGCAACCGACAGCAACGATTACACGACAGGTTACACCTACAATTTGTCGGGAGCGTTGATCGAAGAAACTTATCCAAGCGGGCGTGTTGTGAAGAATACTTTGGATACAGACGGAGCTTTAAGCCAAGTTCAAAGCAAACGCTCCGGCGATACATACCGCAACTACACGAACAGTTTCAACTACAACGCCGCCGGTGCGGTGACCAGCATGAAGTTGGGGAACAATCGCTGGGAAACGACCACGTTCAATTCCAGACTACAGCCGACGCAGATCGGTTTGGGTCTAGGGACCGCGACACCGAACATCTTGAAACTTGATTATTCATACGGAACGACTGCGAACAACGGAAATGTTCTGTCACACACGATCACCGTTCCCGGTCTGGCGAATCCTTTCGTTCAGTCATATACCTACGACGAACTAAACCGTATCTCTACTGCAACTGAAACAAACAACTCAGTTCAGACGTGGAAACAGGCTTTTACATACGACCGCTACGGCAACCGAAACTTCGACGAAGCGAATACCACAACGCTTCCGAAGAACTGCGGCACTACGCCCAATTTCACGGTTTGTGCCGCCGACAAGAAGATCGTTAATCCTTCCGTGAACACGGCAAATAACCGTCTGAGCACAAGCGACGATTATGCCTTTGATAGTTCTGGGAACACCACCGAGGATGCCGAAGGCCGAACTTTCGTCTACGACGCAGAAAACAAACAGATCGAAGTCATAGACAACAGCGTCACAATCGGCGAATATTCCTATGACGACGATGGTAAACGCATCAAGAAAGTTGTCCCGGCAACCGGCGAAACAACGATCTTCATCTACGACGCTGCCGGAAAGCTAATCCAAGAGTATTCAACGATCGTCGAAACCGGCGGCAACGCCAAAACGGTTTACACAACAAACGACTCTCTCGGCAGCCCCCGCATAAACACCGATGCAACAGGCAACGTCGTCGCCCGCCACGACTACCACCCATTCGGAGAAGAGATCGCCACCGCCCAACGCACCGGCGGGGTAGGATACGCCGCCGACACGATCCGTAAACAATTCACCGGCTATGAACGGGATGATGAGACAGGTTTAGATTTCGCGCAGGCGCGGTATTACGTGACCTCGTTAGGACGATTTGCCACTACCGACCCTGAACTCTTGAGCATGGAGATAGCGATGCCACAGAGTTTTAATCGATACAGTTATACGATTAATAATCCTCTTGTTTTCGTGGATCCTGATGGTGAGTTGTGGGTTAGAAATGACAAGCGGGAATATGGCCGAACTCAAGAATTCCTTTGGGTTGATCAATGCGGTGAAGGACAGACTTGTTATGAAGCGATCGCAGCTACTTCTGTCTCAGGGGTAACGGTCTACGGTTCCAATGATTTTAAGGATATTACGGAATTCAAGGCAAACAAAGATGGGATGATTGATGTTCAGGCGTTATCGCAGCATCACAATGCGGAATTTGTTGTTGCGAGTGGACAAAATGTGCCAGAAGAATATTTGGCTACTGGAGCCGCGTCGGCTTTATTTAACGTAGCAAAATACTATAGCGAACAATATGTTAACGATGACAAACTTGTCTTCACGGCAGGGGCGGCAAGCAATGGGAAACCGGGCAATTGCGGTGGAAAACCATGTCATAGCGGCCATCAAGGTAACGACATTGACCTGCGTTATATGGATAGTAATGGACAACCGATTAAGGGTGACTCCGCATATCAAAGTGCAGATATCGGGAGAACCAATTTCTTAGTTGAGGTATTTAAGGACAACGGCCGACCCGTTTCTTATACCGGTGACGATTCGCGCTTCGGACGCCCGGATGACTCTCCGAAATCCCGCGATTCAACGGAGAGAGTTCACCGGCACCACCTTCATGTGGGTGTTTCTAAACCAAAGAAAAAATAGGAGAAAACAGATGCGACTTCTTTGTATTACTTCATTACTATTTTCCTTACTGTTAGCTTGCCAAGGATCTGCTGAAAATTCGATCCAGGTAACTAATGCATCAAACACTGCTTCGCAGCCAACGAATACGTTAACTGACAAAACTGATAAAAAAGTAAATGAGATTTGGTCACCGACGGCAATTGAGGAATGCATGACGAAAGTGAAGGTTGGAGAATCGATAGAATTTGAGACGGATTTCAATCCATTTTACTTGCGTGCCGACTTTGATGGAAACAGTCATGTAGACTATGCCGTTCTTGTTAAGGGTAAGGATTCTAATAAACGAGGTCTTGTAATCTGTAAGGATTCGAACACTCCTTTCATATTTGGCTCTTTGTCTAAGCCTAAAACTCCGCTTTCGAGTTTCGAAGATGACAACTTTATTACTAACCAATGGGAAATTTCAACGAAGGAATATACCAAGTCAATGGTCGGAGCAACGAACCGTAAGATTGCACCTGACGCTAAAGGTGAATCAATTACATTCGCTTTTGAAGGTGGAAACGGCGTGAATATTTATTGGGATGGAAAGCAGTTCCGTATTGGCGAGTAGGATCAGAACGGGGATCAGGTTTTAAGGAAAAAAGAAAAGGGTCAATCTGCAATATTGCGATTTTCTGGTAGAATTTCGCGGGTATGGCGAGGAAAGGGCGAGTTGAGTTGGAGGGCGGGCTTATCATCGTGATCACGCGGGGCAATGACCGTCAGGACATATTCCATTCAAAAGAAGATCATCATCAAACAATTTCTCACCCTTGCAAAGATGGGGTCACAAAGATGGGGGCAGACCTGTAATATTGCGATTTTATCAATTGTCGAAACGCACAATGTAACAAGAAAACCTCGAGTGGATCACCGACCACGTTCGCCAACAAATGCTCGGGCCTAGAATTACAGGTCTGACCCCGTCTTTCCCCCGTTTCCGCGCAAAAGCAAATAAACGCTAGCCCGCTCGTCTGTCTCTTTTGGAGACAAAACAAAATATGATGAACAACCAACAGGCCGTCCCGGTAAAACTTAAGGCCCGCGTTTCGATATTGGAGCGATTGATACCGGCGATCTCATTCGGCATCGCGGCGATCAGCGGCATCGTCGGGGCACTGTTAATACGGCGGATGTTTGCAGAGTTTCGCGTGAACGAAAATGTGGGGCTTAGTACCGTTTATATCGAAACGGCCAAGATCGAGGCCGTCGTTGGAGCGGTTTTGGCAGTCGCGTTGTTCTTCGGTTTCGTCGGCGTGATCGTTTCGGCCGCGCGAATGTTTACGACCAATAAGAAGGCATCGCCGCCCGGACTTCTTGTTCCGGTTGCGGGGTTTTTCGGCTTGCTTCCGCCAGCTTTGGTAGCAGCGGGAATGTGGATAATTATCTACGCGCTCAATAATCCGGAAACTGGGAATCTAGGTGAAAAAGGCGCGATGGTCGGTTCGTTGATGCTCGGCGCGGTCGGTGCGGGCATTGTCGCGATACTCATTCTTCTCGTCTTTGCATTTGTACCGTTCAATGCACGCACCGGACGCAAATATTCGCCGATTATTTTTCTGTTAGTGGTCGAGGGCGGCATACTCGTCCTCGCCGGCCTTTTCTTTTGGGCCTTGTACACAACCGCCCAACTACTCGGCCCAGATCTGCTAAACACTCTCTAAAATACGACCGGCGGCGGATATTGCGGTATCGGCTCCGGCGGTGTCGGGATCGGTCCCGGATCGGGGTCGGTTGGCGGGTCGATCACAGGATATGGATTCGGATCTTCCTTCGGCGGATCTTCGACCGGATGCCCCGGACGCTCTGGTTCTTTCGGGTCATTGTCGGGATTTGGCGGATCGCCCTGCAAAATATATTCGTTGTTCATATTCATCTCCTGTATTCATTCCGTTCAGCAGTATCGCTAAACGCAAGAATCAAGCCACGATAATAAATGGCCCGGTTCTTTTTTTTGTGAAAAGGCCTTGCCTTGTTACCGCTCACCGCCAAATCTCACCGCTTACAGATTTTTTTACGCTAACAATCAATTTTCCGTTATCTTGTTAATTCATTGGAATGATGGATCGAACGTAAGTAGTAATCGGCCTATAACTGCCGAATTCCCGATAAAGATAAGCATGAAAAATAAACTTGTACGAAGATTTCCTCTCGCCTTTTTAATCGCAATTTTATTAATTTCGTCGACAGCGGTCCAAGCGTACGGGCAAACGAATGATGGTGCCATTGATAAACAGATAGACACTCTCTTTTCCAAATATAACGCTGCGACACCGGGTGTGGCGGTGGCTGTCGTTAAGGACGGAAAAATAGTTTTCAAGAAAGGTTACGGAACGGCGAATCTCGAATACGATCAGCCGATCACGACCAAGACGGTTTTCAACCTTGCGTCCGTCTCAAAGCAATTCACGGCCTTCGCGATCTATCTTTTAGAAAAAGAGGGAAAGCTCTCACTCGAAGACGATGTTAGAAAATACGTTTCGGAGGTGCCGGATCTCGGAAAGATCGTCCGCATAAAACATCTGCTCGGGCACACCAGCGGCGTCAGGGATCACGGTTCGTTGATGACTTTGGCCGGAGTGGTGGAAGGCGACTCGCAGACAACGGAACAGATCCTGCGATTGATCAGCCGCCAAAAAGAACTAAATTTCGCTCCCGGCAGCGAGTACCTTTACAACAACTCGGGTTACGCGCTGCTGGCGGAGGTCGTTGAGCGTGTCAGCGGACAGACGTTTTCCGAATTTACAAAGAAAAATATTTTCGAGCCACTTAAGATGAACGACACGCAGTTTTACGACGATTATGAACGGATCGTCAAAAACCGTGCGGATTCCTATGAACTGACAAATGGCGTTTACAAAAAGAAGGGCGGAAACAATTCCGCGACCGGCCCGTCGAATCTGTATACGACCGTCGAAGACATGGCGAAATGGGTGTGGAATTTTGAAACACCTGTTGTTGGCGATGCCGATCTGATAAAACGCTTTAATGAACCCTCGCTGCTGAACAATGGTGAGCGGGTCGTCAATTTTACCGGAGACGGCGAAGTTATCTATCACGCGAAAGGCCAGAATGTGAGAGTTTCGAGAGGCGTGAGCGTGTTAAGCCACGGTGGTCATGCCGCCGCTTTTCGAACCACTTTCTGGCGGTATCCCGATCAGCGATTTGCGGTTATTCTTTTGAGCAATGACGAACATTTTGAACAGCTAAAATATGCTGAGACGATCATCGAACTTTATCTCAAAGACGTTTTGCAGCCGAAACCGACTGCAACAATTCCCGTCGCGCCAACAACCAAACCCGCTGAGAAAAACTCTAATTTAAAAGACTTTGAAGGAAGATTTTATAGTGACGAACTCGAAGCCGCTTACCTGGTAAAAGTTGTCGGCGGCAAGCTGTTCTTTTCGCACATCAGGCATGGCGAGATCGAGCTGACCGAAACGGGAAAAGATAAATTTTCCGCCCGATTCGGTTACCCGTTTACGATCGAGTTTGATCGAAATGAAACCGGAGCGATAACCAGATTTCGGATCTCAAACTTTGGAGCCAAGAACGTGAAGTTTGACAAGAAAAACAATAAATATCCCAATCCATAATCAGTCCATAATAAGGAGAACGCTGTAATGAAATATCCAATTTGTTTATTTGTTTTGATAGGAATGGCAACCTTGTTTTTCGCGAGCAAAGCGACCGCTCAGGATAGAGAAGCTGAGTTGGTTAGGATTCCGCTTAACAATTATTTGCAGGGACACGCCACCGGCAACGCGGAATTTATGCACAAAGCCTTTCATAAGGACGCTCGAATAATGGCTTTTAGGGAAGGAAAGCTATTGAACTTGGGCGTTGAAGAATTTGCCTCTCGCTTTACGGGCGTCGCCGCCAAAGATGAAGCGCAGCGCAAGCGTAAGATCGAAAGCGTCGACGTACGGGCAATGCCGCGATTGCCAAGATCTCGTTAGATTACCCAACGATCAAATTTATTGATTATATGGCTTTGCTCAAGATCGACGGTGAATGGAAAATAGTCAATAAACATTTCTATGCTAAGACCAAACAGCAGCCAAAATAAATAATGTCATTAATTGATCGCACAAGATCCTTGCCTTCATTTTGGACGATCCAGCTTACCGGCTGGGTCGTCTATTTTGTGGTGATATATGTGACATTTCTGACGATCGCACCGCCGGAAAATTTTGTAAGCCTGCTTATCTTAAAAGGATTTCGTTCCATTACAGGATTATTTTTAACTTCCCTACTTCTTAGGCCGATATATAAGTATTTTGAAAATCGTCTTTCGATCGGCTGGCTGACCGTCCTTGTGTTGGTTTGCGCCGTTATTTTTGGGACAGCATGGACGGCAATCGAAGGAGTTTTTGTTTATTTCACGAACACGGCTTTTAATGCTCCAAATTATCTGGCTCGCGGACCGCGCATCGCTCTCGATTACGCGATGACGCTGACAGCCTGGAGTTCCTTGTATCTCGGTGTGAAAAATTGGCTCGCGTGGCAAAAAGAAAGTGAAAACGCCTTGCAGTCTTTGGCCCTTGCGAACAAGGCCCAGCTCGATATGCTCCGCTATCAGCTCAACCCGCATTTTCTTTTTAACGCTCTAAATTCGATTCGTGCTTCGATAGATGAGGACAAGAGCCGGGCAAAGCAAATGATCACTCAGCTTGCCGAATTTTTACGTTATTCGCTTCTGAACGAGAGTGCCAAAAAGATCCCGCTGCACGACGAGCTGGAGGCGGTGCGAAATTACCTGGCCATAGAAAAGATCAGGTTTGAAAGTAAGCTGGAGGTCGATTTCGATATTCAGCCTGCGGCGGAGGATTTTGAGGTGCCCTGTTTTTTGCTCAATCCGCTGGTTGAAAATGCGATTAAACACGGCTTACGGTCAGGACCGCAGCCCCTTGTGGTCAGGATCGGCGCGCGGCTGGAAAATGGTAAATTTTCCCTTGAGGTCGCCAATTCAGGTAGCTTGAAAGAAGACCTAAATTCGAACGGAACGAAGATAGGCCTGAAAAACGTAAGACAACGGTTAGAGGCTCTTTTTCCGAAAACAAGTTCGTTCGAGCTTTCCGAAAAGGATGGCTTTGTTTTGGCCAGGATCGAGATCGAAGCATGAAACAAAAAGCGATAATCGTGGACGACGAAAGGCTGGCCAGAAAGGAGCTTCGATCACTGCTGATGGAATTCGACCGGATCTCCGTCGTCGGTGAAGCAGAAAATTTGTCGGACACGATCAATTTGATTCAAACCCTGAAACCGGATGTCGTCTTCCTGGATATTCAGCTTGCAAATGAAAATGGGTTCGACCTGCTGGATAAGGTCGAAAAGAATTTTAAGCTGATCTTTGTCACTGCGTATGATGCTTTCGCTATCCGCGCCTTCGAGATAAACGCTCTTGATTATTTGCTAAAACCCGTAAACCCGGAAAGGTTGGCCAAGGCGATCGAGAGGCTGTTTGTCGAAGACAAGGAAAGCTCCGACGAGATCCGTAAGCTCGAGTATAACGATAGGTTGTTTATTGATCTAGGTGAGAGATCGTGTTTTTTGAAGGTTTCGGAGATCTCTCACGTAACTGCTTCGGGTGATTACAGCGAGGCTTTTACGATTCGCGGACAAAAATTTATGCTCGAAAAACCTCTTCGGGAATGGGAAGCGCGGCTTCCCGAAAAATATTTCACCCGCATCCATCGTTCGACTATTATTAATCTCGATCAGATCGAGAAAATAGATACATGGTTTAACCGCACACTACAGATCAGGCTAAAAAACGCACCAATTGAATTTACCGTCAGTAGGCGATACGCCGCCAAACTTAAAGACAGGTTCGCATAGAAAGCGGTCGTTATTATTAATACGACACGCGACAGCTTTTCGTGCTATTCTTCCTGAAAAATTAATGAGGTTTTCCCGTATGTATAAACGATCGCTTTTACTGACAACCTTTGCCTTTCTAGTGTGTTTTCAGACGGTCACTGCCCAGACTCCGGTTATCACAGAAGCCAAGATGGTTTCGCGTACCGAGCCGCAAATGCCGACGGAAGCGATCACTTCGGGCTTAGGTGGACGTGTTTCTGTTGTGGTGTCGCTCGACGAGAACGGCAGCGTTCTGTCGGTCGATAATGTATCCGGCCCGAGCTGGGTTTGCCCGTCCGTAATGCGGCCGGACGTTGTCGCTCTCCGCGAAGCCGCCCGCGACGCCGCGATGCGTTCCACTTATGAACCAGCGAAGGAAAATGAAAAGAACATTCCGTCCAAACTAATGGTCGAGTATAATTTCATCTCAACCGCAGAAAAAATAACTGGTGATCTCTCCAGTGATAAAGCTCTAAAACGAACGACGCTGATGGGTAGTAATGATGGTCCTCCACCGGACTACACCGGTCCGGTGAATGTCAGTGGGACCGGAACATCCGTGAAAGCTGAAAAAGCCGAGACCACAAACAATGGCCCTGTCAGAGAAAAATTTACAATTAAGGGTGACCGCGATTATTCTGCTACACCATCTCATACTGACAGCAGTGGCGTCGGGAGATCTCTAAGTGGCGGTGTCTTAAACGGAAAAGCTAAGTATTTACCCAAGCCGCCATATCCGGCTGCTGCACGTGCTGTCCGTGCCGCGGGTGCGGTGTCTATTCAGGTATTGATTCTCGAAGACGGTTCTGTCTTTTCCTCTAAACCCGTTTCCGGACATCCGCTGTTAAGAATGGCTGCTCGAAACGCAGCTTGCGGTGCAGCATTCAGCCCCACGCAACTTGACGGTACCCCCGTAAGAGTGTCGGGCGTCATCACGTACAATTTTGTTCCCTGATCGCCAGTGCGATGCGAATAAATAAAAAGCCGGGCCTGCATTTAATGCGAGGCCCGATTCTTCTTTTTAGAAGGTGTAATCGAGTGTGTGGCTTAGTACTGTTGAATGTTCAGCACCTGATTGAGAATTGTGCCGAGGATGTTCATCGAACCGCCGTTGTTCGAACCGTAACGGTTCTGGCTGTTATAGCCGTCCTGGTAACCCTTCTGGAAACCCTGCTGGAAGTAGTACTGATACTGGCTGCGGTCAACGTGGCTCTGATAGCCGTATGTTCCGTTGCGATATACGCTCGAGTTATTCCAACTGCTGTTGCGTCGTCCGTTACGGTCCTGCTGTCCGCTGCGGTAGCCCTGCTGATATCCGGCGTTCACTGCCTGCCTGAGCATCTCTGCACCACGCTGATCGGTGTTGTAATACGAACCGTTTCGGTTAACGCGATAGCGCTTGGCCTGTAGCTTATTCTGTTGCTGTTGGATCTTGCCACGCTGCTTCTGGATCTTTTGCTGCTGCTTGTCGATCTTGCGTTCCTGCTTCTGGTCATTACGCCAGCCGCCCTGCGCACTAGCCGATTCGCTCATACCCAAAACCGCAACCAATCCAAGTGCCGAAATTCCTACGATCTTTTTGAAGTTGAATGATCTCATTATAATTTCCCCCTGTATAAAAAACTTCCCTTTGCTCGTTCCTTTTACGCCCGGCCTGTCCTTATGACAAGCAGCGTGTAAAGTTTTGTAAATAGCTGATAAATATGAACTTACCGGCTATCCGCAAATGTATGGACGCAACCGCCGTGCCACAACAGAAATAGTTTATGTTTACAAGAGGTTAGGAGAATGAGGTGAGAAAACAGGGGTAATCAGCCTATCCCATTTGGGATGCAAAATAGCGGCAGATGGTATTCGAACGGTCTGTGTACGAGGATCAATCATATATTGCATCGCCAATTCCGAACGCTATGAACGCCGCAACAAACAGGATCGCTCCGCAGATGAGGAATGACGGATCGTAGATATAGATGCCGATGGTCAGCACAAGCATTCCGACAATGGCGTCGGCGATGGCGATCCGTTTGATAATTTTTCTTGTGTGGGTGTTTAACCGCATTTCTTTACCTATAATATCGGGGTGTGGTTAACCGGCGAGTTAATGGATGACAAAAGCGTCCTTGCCCGCAAGTAGCCGGCCGAAGACATCGGCCTGGACAGGTTTGCTATAGAGGTATCCCTGCCATTCGTCGCATTGCAAAAGCTTTAGAAATTTTAGCTGCTCATTGGTCTCTACGCCCTCGGCGACGACGTGCAGGCGAAGGTTATGTGCGAGGGTGATGATCGCCACGATCAGGGCAGCGTCATCAGGATCGGTGGCGACATCGCGAACGAACGTCCGGTCGATCTTTAACGCATCGAGCGGCAAGCTTTTTAGATAACCCAGCGACGAAAACCCCGTACCGAAATCGTCTATCGAGATGGTCACGCCCATCGCTTTTAACTCGCCCAGCGTTTTCACGGCGGCGTCGATATCGTGCATTATCGAAGTTTCGGTCAGCTCGAGTTCGAGGTCGTTCGGGTCGAGGCCCGTGTCGTTCAGAATGCGTGTCACGGTATCGGTCAGGTCGTGCTGGTTAAATTGCCGCGTCGACAGGTTTACAGCGATGCGCAGGCCTGCAAACCCAAGGTCCTGCCATTCCCTGGCCTGGCTGCACGCCCGACGCAATATCCATTCGCCCAGCGGAACGATCAGTCCGGTCTCTTCTGCGATCGGGATAAAATCGGACGTCGGTATCAGGCCGTAACGCGCGTGGCGCCAACGCACGAGTGCTTCCATCCCGACGATCTTTCCGGTTGTCGTTTCGATCTGCGGCTGGTAATAAAGCTCGAAATCTTCGTTCTCTACCGCACGCCGCAGCGCCGACTCCAGCGTGTGCCGGTGAAGGGCCTGTGCGTTGATCTCTTCGTTATAAAACTGATACGCATCGCCGCCTTCTTCCTTTGCACGGCTTAGTGCCGAGCCGACGTTTTTCAGGATCTCGGGAACGGTGATGCCGTCGTCGGGACAAACGCCGACGCCGAAGCTCATCGTTATAAAAGTCTCATGCCCGTCGATGTTGAAAGGGTCTCTCAGTGCTTCGCGAAGCTCGTCGATCACATCGATCACGAATGCCGGATCTTCCCCCTGACGAAGTATCAGAGCAAATTCGCCGCCATCAAAACGAGCCATCGTCGCACCGTCGGGCACGGCCGCGGACAGCCGTTCGCTGACCTCGATCAATATCTTGTCGCCAAAGGCGTGACCGAACGTGCGATTGATCTTCTTGAACCGGTCGAGCGTGAAAAAGATCACGGCAAACCGCTCGTCGGCATACCGGGCAGCGGCCAATGCCTGGGCGAGCCTGTCCTCGAACAACGCGCGATTAGGAAGATCAGTAAGAGCATCGTGGTATGAAAGATGCAGCACCTCAGCCGTCCGTGCTTTCACGAGGTCTTCCAGATGCTCTTCGTGCCGCCGCTTTGAAACAAGCAGATCGTGATGCTCCGACGACCGCCGAACGCACGCCTCGACGTGAGAAAGATCGAACGGTTTCCTGATGTAATCGAACGCCCCGACACGCATCGCCTCGATCGCGCTTTCGATCGACCGTTCGCCGCTGATCATTACGACCACCGCATCCGGCGCGAGTTTCTTAACATGCGGTGTCATCGCGAGCCCGTTCATTTCCGGCATGTTTATATCGCTGATCACAAGATCGAACTGCCGTTCGGACAGCAGGGCCAGAGCTTCCGCAGCCGAACTCGCAACACGGCATTCATTGTCGGTGCTTAGCAATTCACAGAGCAGGTTTAATACAGCCGGCTCGTCGTCGATAATAAGTATTCGTTTTTTATGTGACTGGGAGACATCCATAATTATTTGGGAGAACTTAATACTTCGCGTACCTTTCGCGCCATCGTTTCGGTGCCAAATGGCTTTTGGATAAAACTCGCCCCCGATTCCAGGACACCCTGGTTTTCGATGGCGCTGTCCGTATAGCCGGACATATACAAAACTCTTGTTTCCGGCCGTACCCAAAACAATTGGTCGGCCAGTTCACGCCCGTTCATTCCCGGCATTATCACGTCGGTCAACAGGAGATGGATCGGATCGTCATAACCGCTGCTTACGACGAGAGCATCATCGCCGTTCGTCGCCGCAAGCACGCGATAGCCGTACAGTTCGAGCACGCTGTGTGTCAGCTTCATAACGGCCTCTTCATCCTCGACGAGCAGTATCGTCTCGGATCCGTGCAGGTTGCGTTTCTCTTTGGCGATCTCCTTTCTCTGAATCGCGGCTTCATCGACGCGCGGCAGATATATCTTGACCGTCGTACCGCGCCCGACCTCGCTGTAAACCCAAATATTTCCGCCGGACTGTTTCACGATGCCGTAAACGGTCGAAAGGCCGAGGCCGGTTCCCTGCCCGCTTTCCTTTGTCGTAAAGAAGGGCTCAAAGATACGCTCCTGCGTTTTCTCGTCCATTCCGAAACCCGTGTCGCTGACCGCCAGCATAACGAATGGCCCCGGCTCGACCGCCGCGTGATTCCGACCATACTCCTCATCGAGAATTACATTCTTGGTTTCGACCGTAAGGCGGCCGCCCTTTGGCATAGCGTCGCCGGCGTTGACCACTAGGTTTACAATGATCTGTTCGATCTGTCCGGGATCAGCCCGGACGCTGCCCAGGTCCTTTTCGATCACCGACCGGAAATCAATGTTGCCGCCGATTATCCGTTTAAGCATTTTCTCGAGGTCGGAAACGACGATATTTAGATCCAGTACGCTCGGCTGCAAAACCTGCTTTCTGCTAAATGCGAGCAGTTGAGCAGTCAACGAACCTGCGCGGTCGGATGCTTTTTTGATCTCTTCTATGTTTTGCCTGAGCGGATCTTCATCCGTCATTCGTCTCAGCGTCAATTCGCTGTATCCGCCGATCGCCGTAAGCAAATTATTAAAATCGTGTGCAACGCCGCCGGCCAGCATCCCGACCGCCTCCATTTTTTGCCCGTGCCTGAACTGGTCCTCCAGCAGTTTCCGTTCCGTAACGTCACGTGCAATTCCCTGAACGCGGACCGGAGAGCCATTTCCGTGAATGATTCTTGTGTTTATCTCTACAGCTATCCGGCGTCCGTCCTTGGCAAGTATCTCGATCTCATACGCGGTCATTTCGTTACCCGTGAGTTTCTCGGCCACCATCCTTCTTGCCTTATCCAGATATTCCGGGGCCACGATCTGCGACAGGTTCATACTGAGAGCCTCGACTCTGGAATATCCTGTGATCCTTTCAGCGGCACTATTGACTGAAATGTAATTGCCATCAAGATCGTGCGTGTAGATAATATCGATCGCATTCTCGACTAGGTCGCGATAGCGTTCTTCCGAGGTCCGTAATGCTTCTTCCGCTCGTTTGCGTTCGGTAATGTCACGGATCACGGCAAGCAGATTTCCATCCGGCATCGATGTCGCGATCACCTCGCCGGCGAAAACAGTTCCGTCCTTTCGTCTGAACTGCCACTCGCGGTAATAGGCAAACTTGGCGTTGATCACCGCTAAAGCTTCGTCAATGTGAGGTATTTCCTCGGGAACAACAATATCGGCGGCGTGAAGGCCGACCAACTCGCTCTTTTCATAGCCGAGCAGCTTACACATCGTATCGTTGGCATCGACATAGTTGCTTTCCGCATCCGCGATGAGGATGCCGTCCGGAGAATAATCGAAAAGAGTTCGATAACGCTGCTCGGTCGTTCGGCGTTCGATCTCTGCTCGTCTTCGCTGGGTCACGTCCACAAGTGTCGTGATCGCATGGGCCTTGCCCTGCATATCCGCTTTGACGGTACCCATTATTACGTTGCGAGTGTCTCCGTCCCGCGTCTTGATCAAAACCTCTGTATCGACGATCGATTTCTTTTCCTGAAGCTGTTCACGCAGGCCGGACATCGAATTGGTATCGATCATCTTCAGACTGGTACTTGTGCGTCCGATCACCTCGTCGCGCGTCCACCCTGTCAGCTTGGTAAATTCATGGTTAACCTCGACAAATGTCCCGTCGTTCCATTTCTGGATCAGCACTGCGACAGGGCAATGACCAAAAACCTGCAGCAGCCGCTCTTCGCTGTCACGAATAGCAACCGCAATGCGTTCGCGCTCGGTGACATCGATCGCCAGCACGAGCCTCGCGCTCCTGCCCTCAAACTGCAGCGTGTACGACATGATCTCGGCATCGATGACCGTGCCGTCTTTTTTTACGTGCTTCCAGATGCCGACCGATTTTAGATCGTTGTTATTCGCGGCAACTTCATTGAGCAAGGTCGGAACGGAATTCGTCGGCCGAATGTCCATAATGGTCATCGACATAAACTCGTCGCGCGAATATCCGTAATGGCGTATCGCCGACGTGTTTACTGCGAGAAACTCCAGAGTCCCGAGATCGAACACCCACATCGGAAGTGGATTGTTCTCAAAGAGGTAACGGTACCGCTCTTCGCTCTCACCGACCGATCTTTTGTGATACCCGAGCGTTGATGTCAAGAGAACAAGGACGAGGGATATACCGACAAAAGTTGTGAGTGGAAAAAAGCCGCTTAGATCGCCAACGAATGAACCGACTGGTGAAATGATGAAATAAATAGAAAGAATGGCTGAAAGGACAAGGGCGACAAGCCCGGGCATTCTGCCGCCGAACCAGGCCGTGAAGATTACTGCTGCGAAAAAGAATGCAAATGGAGTACGTTCGGCAAGCAGGGGCACTTGCGACGTAACAAGAAGCGCCAGGCCTGAAGTAAGGACAGCTACGCCGTAGCGAGTTAATGCATTTTGTGGAAGAGTCAGCATGATTCTCACGATAAGCGTCCGGTAATGGCTGAAAGGCCATTTATCCGGTTACACGGTTACCTATGTTAACCCACTTAATACGTCTATTGCCCATTCAATTCCGAATAATACATCCAAAAACAACATCAAATAACGATTGTTCAAGCAGTGCTGCCGTATTAAAGGCTGCTGCCTATCTTTACCAAACGGAGGACAAAGAGTCGAAACCGAGGTGGACAGTCAAGTATTTATTATGTTTCGCCCGTAAAAGTCAAGAAAAATGTCTGACAGCGGCTAACATTGAGGGGGCGGATATATATTTGATGTATATTAGCGAAATTTTTCTGGCAGCCCGAGCGGGCCAACATCACAGCACGACCGAAAATGTCGAACCCTAAGTAAGACGCACAAAGTAGAAACAAAGAAATTTCGCATTGAAAGTGCCGCACTGGAACTTGCGAGTCGGACACCTGAACAATAGAATTTTGTATATGACCTTAAAAGAAAAGATTATTTCCGACCTGACGGATGCGATGAGGGCGAAGGATGCCGACCGGCTTTCTACGCTGCGTATGGTGAAGGCCAATTTGATGAACCGCCAGATCGACAAGGGCGGTGAGCTTACGGACGAAGAGGTGCAGAAGGCTTTGCAGACGCTGGTAAAACAGCGGCGTGATTCGATCGAGCAATACGAGAAGGCGGGTCGTGCCGATCTTGCCGCAAAAGAAGCCGCCGAAATAGTTCACATCGAGGGCTATTTACCGCAAGCCGCTACACCCGAAGAGATCGAACAAGCTGTCGCCGAAGCGGTAGCCGAAACCGGTGCCACATCGATTAAGGAAATGGGAATTGTGATGAAAGCCGCCCAAGCCAAACTACAAGGCAAGAGTGCGGACGGCAAATTGGTCAGTGAATCGGTCAAAGCAAAACTCGCTTGACTGGACCGCAGGCATCCCTGCCTGCGTGTTCCTGATTTTCGCAGGCAAGGATGCCTGCGGTCCCGGAGTGTTACCCGAAGATATTCCGGACCTTATCCATAAACGAAGCGTCGTTAAAATCGGTGTCTTCGACCTCGGCGAGTTTTTCGAGGGCCTTGCGTTGTTCTTTGGTCAGGGTCTTTGGCGTCATCAGGGTGACGGCGACGAAAAGGTCGCCTTTCCCGCGACCGCCGAGTGCGGGCATACCCTGTGATTTGATGCGAAATACCGAGCCAGTCTGAGTTCCGGCAGGAATTTTTAAGTCCTCTTCACCTTCGAGCGTCTTGACCTTTATATCGGAGCCGAGCGCGGCCTGAGCGAATGTGATCGGCGCGGCGGAATAGAGATTTGCTCCCTGTCTTTCAAACGTTTCGTGTTCCTTTACGTGCAGTACGACGAACAGATCGCCTGCCGGTCCGCCATTTACGCCGCCCTCGCCTTCGCCCGTGACACGCAGCCTTGAACCAGTTTCAACACCGGCCGGTATCTTTATCTCAAGCGATCTTTCCTTTTCGACGCGGCCTTGTCCACGGCATTCCTTACACGGGTTGCGGATGATCTTGCCCTTGCCTGAGCAATTCGGACAGGTTCGCATCACGCTGAAAAAGCCCTGCTGATAACGCGTCTGGCCGCTGCCTCCGCACGATATACAAGTCTCCGCCGTCGATCCTTTTTCGGCACCGCTGCCTGTACATTCACCGCAGGTTTCCAGCCGTGGAATGCGAAGCTTTTCGTCCTTTCCGTTTGCGGCATCTTCGAGTGTGATCTCAAGATCGTAGCGAAGGTCCGATCCGCGCTGAACACTCGAACGCGTCCGCGTCCGCCCGCCGAACATATCGCCGAAACCGAACAGATCGAAGATGTCCTCGATATTCGAGAATCCTGGATCGAATCCGCCCGCACCGCCGCCTGCGTGGCCAAATCTATCGTAAGACGCTCGCTTGTCCGAATCGGAAAGCACCGAATACGCCTCGGCGCATTCCTTGAATTTCTCTTCGGAGGCCGCATCGCCCGGATTCTTGTCCGGATGATACTGCACCGCCATCGAACGGTACGCCTTCTTGATCTCGACCTCGGTCGACGTCTTTGTTACACCCAAAACTTCGTAATAATCTCTTTTTGCCATACCAGATAAACAAAGCGTCAGCCCAAATGTATGAACTGACGCCAAATAATATTGTACGAAATCTGCCAGGCTATATTCAAATGAACTAAATTCCGGTCTGGCTCGATCTTATTTTCGTGCCTTTGATTTATTTCGTGTTTGCTCGTGTAGTTTCCTGGTTTAAGTTTTTAAAGATGAACCACGATCCACACGAAAATACACGAAAAAAAATTTCCGAATGAAGCCGGAAGGTTTTCATACTGTCCGCTACAAATTTTCCCCGTTAATAATAATAAATTGCCACAAATCTCGTTTGGGCGGTGTTCTGTTTCTTGAACGGTAGTTCGCATTTATATAGTTATACCGGCGTATTCGCGCCGAAAATTCGTACATTTATACATTTCTTAAAATTATGAAGACCTTTCTGTCGCTATTATTCGTCGCTTGTAATTTGTGCGCCGCGGCGGCGGCACAATCGGAAGCTCCCACCACCCCAACGCCTAACGAACCGTCCGCTGCCTCTGGCCCGGTCAAGCTGATAAACGATCAGAACACGCCTCCCAAACCAGGGACAAATTCATCATCGCGCTATGTAAACAAGAAAGAGGCCGCCCGCATTCCACGGTTCAGTGCTCCGCCGGTCATCGACGGACAAATGAATGACATCGTCTGGCAGGACGCCGCCGTCTTCGGCGATTTTTTTCAGACGCAGCCGGGCGATAACCTTCCGCCGTCACACCCGATGGAAGTTTATATCGGTTATGACGCCAAGCATCTCTATGTTGGCTTCAAGGTAACGCAGCCGCGAAACACGGTCCGGGCAAAGATGGGCCGCCGTGACGACCTCGGGAATGAGGACTTTGTCGGAATGTATCTCGACACATTCAACGATCAGCAGCAGGCATATTTCATCTTTTTGAATCCATATGGCATACAGACCGACGGAGTTACGACGGAAGGCCGCGGCGAGGACCAGAGCGTGGACATTGTCATGGAGTCAAAAGGGCAATTGACCGAGGATGGTTATATTGTCGAGGCCGCCATCCCGTTCAAATCCCTGCGTTATGAGGCAGGAAAAGATAAACAATGGGGAATACATCTGTTCAGGCGCGTCCGAAGCAATAACAACGAGCTGCAATCATGGATGCCGAATAACCGGAGTATATCCGGCTCGCTCAATCAAGCTGGACATATCACTGGCCTCGAAGAGATCTCGACGACGCGCCAGCTTGAGATCAACCCAAGTTTTACGTTGAGCGAATCGGGAAGGCGTTCGACCTATGGTTTTAATGGCGATCCCGCAGGCCGTTATGTGAACGAGAGCGTCAAAGGAGAGTTTGGCATGACCGCAAAGTTTAGCCTGACGCCGACGATAACTCTCGACTTTGCGTATAACCCTGATTTCGCCCAGGTCGAGGCTGACGCTCCGATCAGTACCGCCAATCTTCGCTTCCCGGTTTTCTTTCCCGAAAAACGTCCTTTCTTCCTGGAGCGCTTTGAGATATTTCAGAGCGGGCTTCAGGTCGTGAACACGCGTGCGATCGTCGATCCCGACATCGCCGCTAAATTAACAGGCCGCTATGGTAAAAACACTTTCGGCATAATGTACGCCTCCGATAACGGTACACAGGGAAATTACTCAAAAGACGATCGCGAGACATTGCTGATATGCCGCAACAACCCGACAGCAAACATCGATTGCCCAAGCGAACGGCTTCTTGATAAAAATGCGGATATTGGCGTTTTCCGGTTCAAGCGCGACATCGGCAAGCAAAACAATTTGGGATTTTTCGCTACAACTTACAACTTCGTCGACCGGCACAATAATACCGCCGGATTCGACGGTCGATGGCGATTCGATAAAAAGACCGTTGCTGAATTTCAGGTTATCGGTTCTAACACAAGAGGTTATTTTTACGATCCTGATCTCGATAAGAACGAATATCGAACAGGCAACGGATTCGGCTATCGCGTATGGGCCGAAAGATCGGGCAGAAACCTTTATATGAATTTCCTCGCTCAGGGACGTTCGCCAAAATACCGTGCGGATGTCGGATTCAATAACCGGTTCGACACGAATTACCTCGGCTCCTTCGTTCAATACACGACCGAGCGCGATGCGAAAAAAAGCATTATTTACAAACGCATCCAAAACGAGACAAATGTGAGCTACGACTGGCAGGGACGCGGCCAGTATTTCATCAGCAACTCTCAGGGAATGCTTGCCTTGCAGCGGCAGACGTTTGTCGGGATGAATCTGCAATTTGGAAAAGAGCGTGTTTACGAAAGCGAGTTTGGCGCGATAAGAAAGCCCGGTCGGCCCGGCGCATTCGCGGGTCCAAGCTCCGAACGCGGCGCCACATTTAAGGCTTTTCAGGCGTTCCTCGAAAGTACGCCGAATAAACAATGGCTAACTAACTTTTTTGTCGATTACACGGATGGGCAAATGGAATATGATTTCGGTGCCGGACCCAAATTTTCACGAGTGAGCCAGGCTTTCGTGGATTATCTTGCGCAGTGTGCCGCCGATACCGTCGCCTGCCAGACGCTGCCCATCCCCGGCAAAGACCCCGGCCCGGGCAATCAATTGACGGTCGAGGCCACGATCAGATATCAACCCGTGACGGCATTCAGCACGCAGTTAAATTACACAAAACGGCGAATGATACGCCACGACACGAAAAAGCTTGCCTTTGACGACAACCTGTTCAGTTGGCGCTCGACATATCAGTTCACGCGAAACACGTTTGCCCGCCTGCGGTTGGATTATTCAACGCTTGACTTACGCATCAGGCCGCAGTTCGTCGCCGGCTGGACGCCAAATCCGGGCACCGCTCTCTATATCGGCTACAACGACGACTACAACTACAACGGATACAATCCGTACACCCGAATACGCGAACCCGGCTTTCAGGGAAACGGAAGAACCTTTTTCATCAAAGCGTCATATCTGTTCCGCAAGAGCTTTTAATAGATAAAACGGGTGACTCTCTGAATTGGCGGCCTTTGTTTTAATTTTTTTGATCTGTTTCGTGTGCTTCGTGGAAAAACTCTTAAGATCTGTCCACGAAAAACACGAAAAAAGAAAGCAAAGCACAAAAACGTGTTCGTTAGGACGAACAAAGTTAAACCGCGGTCAGCATCGACGCCGTAATGCGACTCGCTGTTTCTTCGACCTTGACCAGGATAAGTTCGATCTCGGTCTTGTCGTCGGTAAACAGCGATTCTTCGGCGTTGTTTAGAATGCCGAGGATTTCCTGCTGCTCTTCGGTCGCAAAGGCACGGCCGTATTCGCTCATCGCTTTGCGGGCGTTCTTGATCATGTTTTCGAGCCGGTTACGCAGGCTGATAAGGTCGCGTTCTTCGCGGTCACGATCGACCGAATGCTCGGCTTCGTGGATCAGCCTATCGATCTCGTCAGGCGACAATCCTGATGAAGGCGTGATCTGCACGGCTTGTTCCAGCCCGGTCATTTTGTCGGTTGCGGCGACGCTTACAATGCCGTTCGCATCGACCTCAAACGACACATCGACCTGCGGTACGCCGCGCGGTGCCGGTGGAATGCCGACTAGTTCGAATTTAGCAAGACTGCGGTTGGCTGCCGATATTTCGCGTTCGCCCTGTAGAATGTGGATCTCGACCGATTGCTGATTGTCCACGACGGTCGTGAACGTCATCGTGTTCTTGAGCGGGATCGTCGAGTTTCGGTTTATAAGTTTAACGAACAGCCCGCCGCGTGTTTCGAGGCCGAGGCTGAGCGGCAGAACGTCAAGAAGAACGATGTCTTTAACGTCGCCGGTCAATACGCCGCCCTGAATTGCCGCGCCCATCGCGACTACTTCGTCCGGGTTGATCTCTGCCGACGGTTCCTTGCCAAAAACTTCCGCTACCGTTCGAGTAATGATCGGCGAACGCGTCTGGCCGCCGACGAGGATAACTTTATCCACATCAGAGGGCTGTAGCTTTGCGTCCCACAATGCTTTCTGACACGGCTCGACCGAAGCCTCGACAAGATCTTTGACGAGTTCTTCGAATTTCGCACGCGTAAGATTTGCGTTGATATGTTTCGGGCCGGTCGGGTCGGCGGCGATGAACGGCAGGCTGATGCTCGTTTCCTCTACCGTCGAAAGTTCGCACTTCGCACGCTCGGCAGCTTCCTTCAATCGCTGCAAAGCAAGGCGGTCTTGTTTGAGATCAATGTTATTGTCGGCCTTAAAGCCCGCGACGAGCCAGTCGATTATCCGCTGGTCGAAATCTTCACCGCCAAGAAACGTGTTGCCAGAAGTTGAAAGAACTTCGAAAACGCCATCGTTGATCTCGAGGATCGAAATATCGAACGTACCGCCGCCAAGGTCATATACGGCGACTTTTTCACTCTTATTTTTGCCGAAGCCGTATGCCAACGCCGCAGCCGTAGGTTCGTTGATGATTCGCTCGACTTCGAGCCCAGCGATCTTGCCGGCGTCGCGTGTCGCCTGACGCTGCATATCGTCAAAATATGCGGGAACCGTGATGATCGCCTCTTTGATCGTGTCGCCGAGGAATTCTTCGGCAGCCTGCTTCAAACGCTGAAGCACGATCGCCGAAATTTCAGGCGGGCTGTAAACGCGGTCTAAAACCTTTATATGAGCATCGCCGTTCGGAGCCTCCACGATCTCGAACGGAACCGTCTCGCGCATTTTTTCGACCTCTGGCGCGTTGAACTTTCGCCCGATCAGACGCTTAACCGCGTGCAGCGTATTGGCTGGGTTGGTCACCGCCTGACGCTTTGCGATCTGCCCGACAAGACGTTCGTCCTTATCGGTAAACGCGACAACGGATGGCGTTGTACGTCCGCCTTCTTTGTTCGAAATGATCTGCACTGTCCCGTTTTCGAGAACGGATACGCAGCAGTTGGTCGTACCCAAGTCAATTCCAATTACTTTGCTCATAGTTTGAGTTCCTTAGTGAGGTAACGGCGAGGGAGGGGCTATTCGGCCTGGGGATCGGATGGGATCACATCCCCGAAAACGGCCTCATTATTATTGGGAGGATCAACGCGGGCGGCAGCTACGGGCTGCGAACTTTTTGCGACCTTGACCAGCGAGTGGCGAATGATCTTATCGCCGGCCATGTAGCCGCGAAGCACTTCCCCGCAAACAGTATTGTGCGGATATTCATTCGTCTCTTCGGTTGCGACCGCTTCGTGGAAATGCGGATCAAACTCTTCGCCGACGGTCGATATCGGGCGAATGCCCATCTTGTTCAGGATCTCGTTTATTTGGTCGCTGACGAGTCCTATACCGTCAAAAAACTGTTGAAACGCCCCGGTTTTTTCATCCGGCAGATGCTCGGCAGAATCCAGTGCGCGATGCAGATTGTCGAGCGCGGGCAGCATCAGTGTTGCTACGTTCCCGATCTGGCTCTGAAATGTGTCCTTGCGCTCTCGCTCGGCCCTCGCCTTGAACGATTCGAAATCTCTGGCCCGCCGCTGAGAGTTTTTGAACATCTCGTCGCGGTCGGATTCCATCTTCGTGATCTTTGCCTTGAGCTCAGCAATTTCACCTTCGAGCTTACGGGCTGCTGCCTCGTCAACCTTCGGCACCGGCGGAGCAATTATCGGCAAGACGGTCATCGGCGTTACTGACGCCTCTATTGTCGACTGTAGATAATCGGGTATCTCGCCGTCCTCAAATGCTCCGGCGATCTCGATGATCGAGGTGTCGGCGGTTATATGCAGATCTTTTTCCTTCTCTTCGAGCTGCTTGATGAAATCGTCGACCGAGACCGATTCGCCTTCATCATCGTCGTCAAAGGAAATTACCGGCAATTCTTCTATGTCTTTGTTTGGGTCCATTTTCGAGATCGGCGCTGGGCCGCCAAAATAGGAAAGATCAGTTGCCTTTTACGTCGGGCGAGATAGTTTTCTCAAGGACGCGTGCAACATATGAGACGATCGAGATCATTCTTGCGTATTCGATTCTGGTTGGCCCGAGGACGCTCAATGTTCCGACCGCGGAACTGTCGCCGATCCGGTATGGGGCCGATATCAACGAGCAATTCTGTAACGTAGGCGTGGTATTTTCACTCCCGATGATCACCTGGACGACTCCGGCCTGCGACTTATCGCGGGCGACGCATTCGTTCAGGATCTCAAGCAGCCGGGACTTTTCGCCGATCGTACCGAGAAGGCCGCGAAGCCGCTCAAGATCGGTAAAGTCCTTTTTGGTCAGGATGTTCGAGGTTCCCTCGATATAGAGATCGCCGAGACTGTCTTCTTCGTCCTCGATACTCTGGGAACAAAGAATTACGGCATTCTGCAGCAGCTTGTCGAACAAAGCCTTTTCCTGATGCATAAGCTTCAGTATCTCTACCCTGATCTCCGAGAGGCTTTTTCCGGCAAATTTCGCGTTCAGATAATTCGCGGCCTGTTCGAGTTCTTCCCTCGCAAAGGTCACGTTCAGCCGAATAATGCGGTTATGCACAATATTCGGTGCCGAAACCAATACGACGAGAACCCGATTGTCGGAAAGACTGACAAACTCGATATGCTGCAGGCGGTCCTGGGCCAGCGAAGGCGAAACCACGATACCTACATTATTTGAAAGAGCAGAAAGGAGTTGGGAAGTACGTTCCATTAACCTGTCCGGTGCTTCGAGAAAATCACTCGAATTTATGCCGAATTCCCCGCCTATAAGCTGGAGGTCGTCATTCGAGAGGCTCAAAACGCCAAGCAAATTGTCAACGTAAAACCTGTATCCTTTATCTGTCGGAACGCGGCCGGCGGATGTATGCGGCTGCTCGACGAAGCCAAACTCTTCGAGTTCGGCCATTACGCCGCGGATCGTAGCAGAACTAAGACCCGATGCATTGGCAAATTTTTCCGCTATTGCTTTGGAACCGACTGGCTCACCCGTGACAAAATGTTCGTTGATTATCGCCGAGAGGATCATCTGCCCGCGTGAATCGGGGAAATTTGGAGATTTCTCGATTCTTAGGTATGGGTCGCGGACCGGCATTTTTTCAGAGAGAACCAAGGACAAACCGTCTGAGAGCGGTATAATCCCAGTAAGAGAATTACATTTTTATCTGCTAAGTGTCAATAATAATTAGTTAAACTCTGATTAACAGGATCTATGGGAATTTCAGCGGAAACGATCGAGGGATATTACAGAGAGGCTTTTTTGACATTCGATAAGAACCGTCAGCCGCCTGAAATTAACGTAACATTTTATCCTTATGTCGGAATTAACCACACTATCCGCATAAGAAACGGCGGCGTCTTCGTCAGGATAGCCGAGATCTGCCGCGACCTGCCCGCGTCGGCACAACGCGCCTTAGCGTTGATCCTGGTCGCAAAACTATATCGCCGACGCGTCCCAGTCGTTGCACGCGACGTTTATTCAGCCGCTGTCTCGACCGAAGAATACCGCGTCCGTGCCACCGCAAATAAACGCAAGCACGGCAGAAAGGTATTAAGTTCGCCGCAGGGACAGGCATATGATCTGGAAGCGATCTTTGAGGTGCTCAACGCCAGCTACTTCGGCGGCTCCGTACCAAAGCCGACGCTGACGTGGTCCGCCCGCAAAACCTATCGCATCCTCGGCCACCACGACGCCACCCACAAAACCATCGTCATCAGCCGCTCTCTCGATTCCGCTAGTGTGCCGAAATTCATCGTCGAATACATCGTCTTCCACGAAATGCTCCACATCCATCACCCCGCAAAGATCGTCAACGGCCGCCGCTACCACCACACGCCCATCTTCCGCCGCGACGAACGCAAGTTCAAATATTACGAAGAAGCCGAACTGTGGATCGAACGCAATGTACGGAAACTGAAAAGAGATGCAAAAAGGAAATAATGCTTTATACGTCCATGATGATTTTTACATAAGCAAGCTAACAAGTCTCAGTCAGGAAGGCGGGCTTGCCCCCGCTCTTTTTCTCCCATTGCGACCGTGAGTTTCTCAACATCTTCCGGTTTCAGTCCGCGTAGCGGACGACAGCATAAAGCCTCGGGCGTAAGCCCGAGGAACGTGACGCACCCCAATGAAAGCCCGCGTATGCGGGCGACAGAGCGAATTTGTCGTGTCTTTTCGTCATTAACCGCTCCGGGCTTTATGCTGACGCCAGCTTCGATGGCTGAGGACGAGGAAGTATTTTTACTTGACAGCCTGTATAGTATCACTATACGCTAGATCCAGTGATAAAAAGCTTTCGCCACAAAGGAATTGAGCGATTCTTCAAAAACGGGTCGAAGGCGGGAATTCAACCAAAGCATTCTGAGCGGCTCCGCATTCAGCTTTTCGCCCTTGATAATGCAACAAATCCTCAGGACATGAACGCTCCGGGTTGGAGATTGAATTCCCTAAAGGGCGAATTAGCCGATCATTGGTCGATCGATGTCAGCGGCAACTGGCGTCTTACTTTTGCCTTTGAAGGTGAGTACGCTGTTTTGGTCGATTATCAGGATTATCACTGAGGTATATTATGCGAATGTTCGATCCGCCACATCCGGGTTCGGTACTCCGGGAGTATTTAGGAGTTATCTCCGTCACTGACGCCGCTCGGCATTTGGGCGTGACACGGGCGGGACTTTCGCGAATTCTTAACGGAAGTGCAGGCATCTCTGCGGAAATGGCCCTTCGCCTTTCGGATGCTCTAGGAACTAGTCCTGATCTGTGGATAGGAATGCAGGGCCAATATGACCTGTGGCAAGCGTCCAGAAAAGGGCATCGCAAACTGCCAAGACTTCAACCAGCCTAACTCCGGCCTTTGCTTGATGATCTCAGTCCGCAAAGCAGGCTACCTTCAACTCGACATTTTCGTTTTATTGGTTTCAGCCCGCTTAGCGGGCAACAGCATAAAGCCCGCGGGTATGCGGGCGACAGAGCGAAATTGGCACAGGTCAGGCTGACGCCATCTTCGATGGCTAGGACTGCTAATCTTGCTTTACTCCTTACCAAACTGCTCGATGATCGAGCCTAACAGGCCAAAGTCCGAAACGGTTCGGCGTTCGATCCCAGATTTTGAGAAGTTCGATTGAATAAGAAAACTCGAAACCGGTTTAACGTCCGTAGCTGCTCCGTCAGACAAAACTTTTAATAAGTTCGCAGCCGTTTCATCTTCGCGGCCAAAGGTAATTGAGACAGATTTATTCTCAGCAATCTGATCAAAAATCTTTTTTGGAGTTAATTCGCGCCCCTTTATTGCAGCGAGGCATTTTTCCACGGTATCGCCATCTCCGACAAATACAAGCCCCCCTGAGAATGCGGCCATTGTCGCATTCTCAGAATCCTTCCACCTTTCAATATCGGCATTTGAATGTTCGCTGTCTCGCTTGAACCGATTGCCGAGTGCGGCTTGCACTTTCTCGTACGACTTTGTGGACGCAATTACGACATTCTTTTCTCCTTCAAGTCTTACAGTGAGGATCGAGGAACCAGTGGCACTCAAGAAAGATTCGGCTTCTTCAATTCCATAGGGTTCAAAAAGACTGTCGGAAAATGCCACAATCAGTTTTCCGCTAACGTCATCTGTCTGCTTTTGCGTTGCAAGCAACAGACTTCTCCACGCAATCCGAGGATCTTTCAAGTTATAGGAAGTAAAACTCGTAAAGTCATCGGGAATGTGAACCATAGCCATCACGTCAATTCCGTCGCCTGGCAACATCGTTTCGCTAAAAATTGTCGCAATCTCTGGATTCGTCACGATCAAGTATTTGTCCTCGATTCCCTTTTCTGTTTTCGTTGACGTCCAGGTCACTTCTTTCAAGGAATTCCGAAGAATTTCCGGCAGGACGCGGGCGATGAAGCTTTTTACTTCCTCTTCCTCACCGGCACCCAAAGCGAGTTGAACACCGACGATATTCGAAAGTTGGGCGACGCCATCGGGCGAGACATAGCCGGACGAGAGAAAATCGCCGGACGGGAGTTTTGTATTTTTCGCGATCGAGTCGGCTTCGCCTTTCCGGACGTCGATGCATTTTTCTATCGCCGATTCGTCGTTACCGAAAAAGATAAGGCTGCCGACGACCAGACCGTAAGCCTTTCGACCGTCCTGTGCGGTCCAGACGAAGTATTTTCCGTCATGCTTGGGATAGGTCGAAAGTTCGACCTCGCCGCCGTAGATCTCGTTTATGAACTCGCCGAGCTTGTTCTCTGCAAAGGCGACCGCCTGATAATTCCACGCATTCGTTTCCGCGACCGCGACGAAACGCGGCTGAAAATTCAGCACGGAATTTTCTTCAGTGACCTGCTGCTCCTTTGTCTCAAAACCCGTAACGGCGACGGCAAGCTTGATGCCGTTCAGGGCCGACAGATCGGGAACGGTCTTGGCCGCATTACGAAAAGCGTCGTTATCGGTAACAGCCGAAACAGCCTTGCCGAGATCATTCGTTTCCAAATAAACAAGTGCATCCGCCGGAACGACCGAACGAAGATCCGTCGGTTTCGACGAACAGGAAGTAAGAAGAATTAACCACAGATGAACACAGATGAACACAGATAAAAAAACCGATCTGCCAATAGCCTGACTAAAAATATCTTGCCAAAATCTGTGTTTATCTGCGTTCATCTGCGGTTAAATTTTCTTTAAGACTGTCCTCATCAGGAAACCAACTTCCGTGCTAGAATCCCAAATCAATATGACAAATATTTTCTCAGATAACATCTTAGAGGGTAAAGTTGCGTTTGTGACAGGCGGCGGCACCGGAATAACCGGCGGCGTCGCGCGTGCCTTTGCCGAACACGGCGCAAAACTAGCCATAACCAGCCGCAAGGAAGAGAATCTTGCCGCGATGAAAAAGGTGGTCGAGGACAACGGCGGAGAGTGTTTCGCGGTAGCGGCGGATGTTCGCGATTATGCGGCGGTGGAAAATGCCATCGCGAAAACCATCGAGCATTACGGCAAGATAGATATCGTCGTAAACGGGGCCGCTGGAAACTTCCTGTGTGCCGCAAACGAACTTTCGGCAAATGGCTTCGGCACGGTCGTGGATATCGACACGAAAGGGACGTTCAACGTCTGCCGCGCAGCGTTCGAAGAACTCAAAAAATCACAGGGCCAGATCCTGAATATCTCCGCCACGCTGCACTATCTCGCCACGCCGATGCAGATCCACGTTTCTGCCGCCAAAGCCGGCGTGGACGCCATCACGCGAAATCTCTCCGCCGAATGGGGCCGCCACGGCATCCGCGTAAACGGTATCGCTCCCGGCCCGATCGAAGACACCGAAGGCATCAAACGCCTTCTCCCCGAAGCCCTAAAAGAAAAGATCACCAAAAAGATCCCGCTCGGCCGCTTTGGCCGCATAGCCGATATCGAGAACGCCGCTCTGTTCCTCACCTCCGACGGTGCCAGCTACATCAACGGCGTAACCCTCGTAGTAGACGGCGGCCAATGGCTCCTCGGAACCAGCCTCGGATAGCTGCGTTGCATTAATAAAATTCTTGACCATTTACGCAACACGCTGTAAAATCGAAAGGTCGGCGATTTTCGCCTGATCTTTGATAACTAAACGTGTCAGTAGCCGCACGTCAGTAAGGGATCAACGCTGCCCGCCCTCATCTTGGTTCGCAGCAAGGATGTGTCTTTTCATCTTATTCCTTCCTGTTCTTCTTATTCTGTGGTAGCTCTTCTTTTTCCCACAGAGCATGATGAACAGGAACGAGCAGATCTGAATTAGAAGCCGGTTCGGTTTACATCTGGAACAGATCTCTGTGTCTTTCCGTGCATTTCTGTGCGTTCCGTGATTTCTGTGGTTTGATTTCTTTTTTTGATTTGTTTCGTGTATTTCGTGGTAAAAATCCTTTTTTCTGTTCCGTGATTTCTGTGGTTTTGCTTTTAAAGCCAACCACGGAAGGCACAGAAAGCACGGAACGAAAGATGCTTAGTCCTGAAATAGATTTACACAACAAAAGTGGTAGTGAGAGCGTGGGACACGGGACACTTTGGGACACGCTGTGTGTTTTCAACAACTTAACTGTCCCATCCTCTCTCGTGGGACACTCTGGGACACTGGGACAGCGGGACACGGGACAGCGACTTTAAACCTTAAACTTGGAACCTTGCTGCCTCAGTTCTCCACATTGATGAGCGTGGCGTCGTCGGTAACTTCTTCGGACTTCTTTCCAAGGACGGCACGAAGTATCAGCATCTTTGCGAGGACACGTACTTCGGGCCGGTCGAAACGGTTGGTCAGTGCCTTGGTCTTGGCAAAGTCGGTACGGGTCAGGGTATTCAGGGTTGTCTCGGCAATTCCGAGTTCCTTGCTCAGTCCGCGTATCATTCCGCCGCCAAAGGCACCGACCTGAACTTCGCCGTCCGAGACCATTTCTTCGGCAACGTCGATAAATTCGCCGACCCGGACAAAAGCGGTGATCAGTTCATTGGCCCGGCCGATGGCATCTTCGAGAACGGGAAACGCCTTATCCGGATCGGCCTCGGCATAGCCGCTCGCCAGCATCCAGGTAAATACAAAATCCTGATAGTTCTTCGGATTTGGATTTACAAGGCTTGCGGCATCACGCATGACTTCGGCCGCTAGTTCCTTATCGCCCGCCCGGGCAACCTGCGATGCAAGCGAGCTAAGTCCCAGGATCTTCTTGTCCTTTCCCGGCGTCTGCATCAGGATCTTGCGGGCCTGAGCAACCACCTTGTCACGCTCTTCTTTGGGCAAGCCGTTCTTTGAAATATTCTTGATGTCTTCCTCGAGCCTCGCCGCAGCCTTTGCCTGCTCTTCCCGTTCGCGGTCAGCCCGGCTTGTGTTCGTGTTGGAGTTCGACGCTCCGTAGGCACCCGTATTCACCGGCCCGTTGTAATCGGGCGGCGGTGCCATGGCGTTCGTAGCCGTGTTACCGTATGCACGACGCGAGTTTCCGGCATTGCCAAGACTAGACGCAAATTTCGCCTTGATCTGAGCAGCCCGGCCGGGTTGATATTTTTCGATCCGTCCAACATAGGACATTCCGTCTTCGCCGCTTGAACCGTCGAGGATCGCGGTGGCGAGGATGTTGGCCAATTCGCGAAGGTCGGAAAGCGAATAGACAGGCTTCTTGCCGCCTTCTTTTTGCGATTCTTCAAGCGTTTCGCTACCGAGATCAAGCAGCGACGCGAGCACGTAAAGCTCGTTCGACTTCGCTTTGACGCTCTTCGCTTTGCTCAGCAAGGCCGAGCCGAACTCGATGCCCTTATCGGCATCTTTCGCGTAGATCTTTCTCAACAGGTCGATATGCTGATAGGTAATGCCTTTGTCGAGCGTCCTTATACCGAATTGAGCGGCTTTCGCGGCGTTTTTTTCAGCGATCTGGCCGATCAGGTTAAATTCGAAATAACGGTCGTTATTTTCGAACTGGTTTCGAAATTCGGCATTGGTAATAACGCTGCCGCTGTCGAAATAAAACCCGAGTGCCAGGTCGGCATCGTGTTCTGCAAGGCTCGAGGCTATCTGCTGTCGAACGGCCATTGCCACGCGAAACTTTCGCGTCAACTGTGCCCGCTCGGTCAATTCGCCCGAAAGGAAACCTCGATAGCTGCTCTCATCCGGATCGTCCGGAATGCCGTAGGAATTCATCTGGCTGTCATAACGAAGCAGCAGCTCTTTGAAATCGCCGATCACGCCGTTAAACAGGCCGCGGGCCTCGCGTTCGTCGTGATACCACATCAGCCCGGCCATCTCGGCAGAAAAACTGATGCGGTTCTCCAGTGTACGCATATTCGCCACGTCGGCCATAGTTTCACGCAGGAATGCAACCGCCTCTTTTTGAAGTTTTGCGGCTTCCTCTTTCGGATCCTTCTTATCCGTTACCTGCGAAAAACCCGTCGTTACGGACAGTGCGACAAGAACCAGCGAGAGAATTTTGCGAAACATCGATTTTTTGGCCTCCGGTTTAGAACGTGTAAATGATAAAGATATTGCGGTAATTAGTAAATGAACCGCTGTTGTAAAAACCCAATGTTAGTGAGAAATTAACCTGATGTTACTTGTAATCGACAATTACGATTCGTTCACATACAACCTCGTTCAATACCTTGGCGAGCTCGGTGCCGAGATGAAAGTGTTTCGCAATGACGAGGTCACCGTCGATGTGATCGAGAGTGAATTAAAACCCGAGCGAATACTCATTTCGCCTGGCCCCGGAACACCGGACGCGGCCGGCATCACACTGGAAACGATAGCAAGATTCGCCGGAAAGCTGCCGATCCTCGGCGTGTGTCTCGGCCATCAGGCGATCGGCCAGCATTTCGGCGGAAAGGTCTCGCGGGCCCCGGAACCGGTTCACGGCAAGCCGGTTGAAATTAAGCACGACGGGCGAACGATATTCGACGGATTGCCCGAAACATTCAACGCCGGACGCTATCATTCACTGATCGTCGAACGCGAGGGAATGCCCGATTGTATCGAGATCTCCGCCGAATCGCCAGACGGCCTCGTAATGGCACTGCGTCACCGCGAACTCCCGATCGAAGGCGTCCAGTTTCACCCCGAATCGATATTGACCGATCACGGGAAACATATGCTCAAGAATTTTCTTGATCTTTGATAGCTCGATGAATCTACTTGCTCCATTTGGATATCTTTACGGCCGGATCATGGATGTGCGAAACACGCTCTATGACCGCGGCTTTCTGAAGAGTTATTCACTCGGAGCGAGAACGATAAGCGTCGGAAACCTAACGACAGGCGGTACCGGAAAGACGCCGCTGGTCGCATTGGTAGCCGGGATGCTTGCCGAAAACGGTGAAAGGGTTTGCATACTGACACGCGGTTACGGACGCGAAAATCCACGAGAACGAGTTCTGGTTTCCGACGGGGAATCGGTGCTGGCCGATGCAAAAATAGGCGGAGATGAGCCTGTCGAACTTGCAAGAAAGCTGCTCGGAAAAGCGATCATAGTCGCTGACGCGGACCGAGTGTCAGCCGCAAATTGGACTCGTGAGAAGTTTGCCATAACGACGTTTATCTTAGATGACGGCTTTCAACATCGCCGCGCAAAACGCGATCTGGATATTGTCTGCATTGATGCAACAAACCCATGCGGAAATGGCCGGATACTTCCTGCGGGAACCTTGCGGGAATCTTTTAAGAATTTGGATAGGGCTGACGCGATCGTTATTACAAGGGCGAATCAAGTCGATGATATTGATGATCTAGCTAGGCGGCTGAAAAATAGGAATAATTCAGCTCCGATTTTTAAGGCAACGACCAAAATAAAAAGGCTGGTTCGAATGGAAGAAGTTCCTGCACACACGCAAAGTAATCTGCAAACGCGACTGCTTGCGTTCAGCGGTATCGGAAATACGGAAAATTTCTTTTCAACTTTAAGGATGGCTGGGTTCGAACTATCGGGAACGGAGATATTTCGTGACCATCACCGCTACGTTCAATCGGACGTTGAACTGCTAGATCGGCGAGCAAACGAGATCACAGCGGACGGTTTTGTTACGACGGCGAAAGATGCAGTTAAGTTGGCCGATCTAAAATTCAGCAAGCCATGTTATGTCGCCGAGGCTGAAACGGTTATTGAGGATCTTGAGGTTTTTCGCAGGGTTGTACTTTCTTCTTAGGCGGCTCTTTTTTGTCGCCCCAATAAAATGCCCGAACAACCAGTATGTACACCAGCAGACAAAGGAACAGGAGGATAAAAAAGAATACGATAATCCAGGCCATCGGAGACATTAGATGGTTTCCTCCGCTTTTGGTTCTTCATGATGTACAAGGCCTTCAAACAGCGTCCGGCTTCCCTGGTGTTCAAGGAAATGCTTGTACGCAACCGTTAACAACGCAACGACCGGAATGGCCAGAAAAACTCCCGGAATACCAGCGATCTGCTCACCAGCGAGTACTGAAAGAATGATCATCACCGGATGGAGATGGATGCCGCCGCGAACGATCCTCGGATATGTAACGTAATCATGAATGATGCGCAGAGTGATCAGAAAAATGGCCGTCGGCACCGCATTCCACGGATTGCCGGAAAATGCCGCAGTAGCAACTACTATCAATCCGATGGCGGCCGGCCCGAGCAAAGGAATGAACTCAAAAATGCCGGCGAGAATACCGAACAACAGGGCGTATTTCAACCCGATCAAATAAAAGCCAATAGTACAGATAACACCGATCAGAACACAGGAGATAAGCTGGGCTCTCGTATAAGCCGCCAGCGTCGAATTTGCATCGCTTAAAACGCTGTCCGCCCGCAACCGCCAACGACCAGCCGGAAACAGTCGCAAGACGCCAAGTCGAAAAGAGTTAACGTCTTTGAGAAAAAAGAACGACAGGATCGGGATAATGATCAGCCACGGCAAAAATGTAACGGACGACAGCACAAAGCCTCCGACGCCGGTCGCGATGCTTTCGCCGATGGCTACTGCCTGTTCGTTCAGTTTCGCTTGAACTTCGTCCGGAATGCGCAAGCGATCGAATCTCTGGTTGAGATCATTAAAACTACGCTGGATCGAGGCACCGTATCCTGGCAGACTCGTTCCGAATTCCCTGGCCTGATCGCCCACGCTCGGGGCAATACTCGCGATAGTAATGCCGACAACCGTAAACACAAGCAGGTACGAAATGACGATCGCCAAAGACCGCGGCATAAACCGATCGATATGGCGGGCCTTGAACGGTTTTCGGATCAGCTTAACCAATGGATCGATCAAATATGCAAAGAAGATCGAAAGTACAAGAAGAAAAAAGAGATATGTTAGTGAACCTAATACGTTTTCGACCCGGCTTACGACGAACACGAATATCATCGCGACGAGGACAACACGAATGATGGAGCGAATCGAAGGCGAGGATGGATCGAGGACGATGCGAACAGGTTCGGCTGATTCCTTATCGACAATATTGCTTAGCCTTTCATTGGGCGACTCGCCTTGGATAGGATCTTTTATTTTTGGCATATCCGCTTGAGTTTATCGCACTGGTATCGACCCTTTGTCGGCCTCATTCTTTCGCGAAAGATCTTCGGATGCAAATCGTTCCGACAAAACCTTGAGGTTATCTTCGGGCATCCGGAAATTCGATCCGACGATTATGGCCTTACCGCTGTCGGAAATAGTGCGGCGATTCATCTCCTGCGGAATTACCTGCGAGGCATACCGCCTGTCATCTGCATCCAAAGGGCCGCCGTCCTTACGGCGAAAAACGTAGATGAAAATAAAATCGGCAGTCCGCATCGATTCGATGTCCTGCTCGAAACTATTTACAGTTGCTGCCGGTCTTGGCTCTTTCGACTCCTCTCGTGTTTGCTCTGCGGAGGAATTGATGATCCGTTGATTTGGAGAACAGTCGATAATGAATAACGTGAGGAAAACAAGAAGTATTGAAACCGACGATCGGCCTAAATGTCTAAGTCTAATTTTCCCAGCCTCTGCACGTTCCATTCTAATTGGTCTCGTCCTCGTCAGGTTTTACGTTCGCATTTGTATTGTCCGATTGTTCCTCGCGGTCAAGTTCTTCTTTTTCCTCAGGCGTCTCGGGTTGGTCGTCGATTGCATCTTTCGGCGTTTCGCCTTTTTCGGCGCGGATCTTCATCAGACGCGATTCGTCGTCCTCGTAAACCATGTCCACCCAACCACTATCAAGCAACTTGGCAACCATGTCCACGTTCTCTTTCGCGTCAGTGAAGATGTAGTTTGCACCAAAACGGTCACGAATGATCGGTGCCGGATCATCAACCTTACCGGCGGTTATGTCCAGAAGCAGCTTATACAGATCCGGATTCTGCGAATAAAGATAATTCGGATCGAGTCCGTAAACATAAGAGTGTTTGGTATTAAAAAAGAACAGCTTAGGAAAGTCATCCCAGTTTGCGTTAAAGATACGCTCGCCCTTAGGCATGTTCTCATTGCCGTTCGCATCAACGCCGGTCGCCCAGGCCATCGCTCGCTGGTAACGGTCGTTGGCCTCGTTGCCCGCGATAGTTTCGGCCAGGCCTTCCTGTTCGATCCCAAAGCGATGCAGTCCCGTGATGTTTATTAAGAAATATATGCCGAGAATGATTCCTAGAACCCAGACGCACGCCTCCCGGAAGCTCGCCCAGAAAGCCTGGTTCGTAGTTTTTTTATCAGCATCGAGATAAGGCCCGATCTCGCGTTTGAACTCGTCAGGAAGCTCAGCGGTTTTCGGCTGACGGAATGCCTGTAAGCTGAACGCAAAAAACAAAACCGCGAAAGGCGGGAAATATTCGGCAAAGCGTTTCGACCGAAATTGTGCTGCGAAAAGGATAGAGACAAACATCAATAGAAATGTCGCTTTTTCGGGCAGTTTGCCATTACGCGGCATAAAGAAAATATAGCCGAGCAGCATCGCCAACATCGCAACAGGGAAATGCGTCAGCAATTCCATTCCGGTATACGGATACCATTCGCCGCCAACGGCAACGGCAAAATCACTGCCCAGTTTGATCTTTGTATATGCGTGTTCCCAGAAAAGATAAAGATTGCTGGGAAAATAGGGATTGATGATGTTACCGGCGATCATTCCGATCGTGGTGTATGCAAACGGCTGCCATTCGAACTTACGCTCGTTCCACCCAATGATGATCACCCAAATTATCGCCGCGAACCAAAGCAATGGAAACAGGCTGTACGTCCACACGAAAGCGAACATTAGCGGCAGCAGCCATTTGTAACGCCGTTCGAAAAGAAAATAAATACCGGCGACGGTGAAGATGATGGTCAGCGGCGGAGCCTTCGCCATGTTCATCCGGTAATAGAACATATTGGCACAGCATAATATCGCGGCGAGCCAGATCAGCAGGTATGGAACCTTGTAATGATAAAGCAGCCAATAGACCGAAAACACAGCCAGCGTGCCGAAAACGACCGCTGCGACCTTTGCCGCCATTACCGGTTCAAAAAACCAAAGGAACGGTATTTGAGCTAAATGGAATAGAAAATGATGATCGTTGTAACGCTGCGGATTGAGCACGGTTAACGGCAGCCAGTCGAACGAAGGCAACCACTTCCCTTGAGAAAAATTTTCCCAAAGCAGCGAAGACCAGCGAATATGATAGTAACCGTCCCAATCGCCGCAGCAGATCGCCGTCGTTCGGAATTGCAAATAGCCCAGCACCATCGCTATGGCTATAAGCCCGAATATTAGATAAACGAAACGCGTCGCTTCCTCGCTTTCAAGATATTGCTTCCAGGAAGGTTTCGGGGAAGTTGGAGCCGGTTTCTGCTCGATAGTTTGATCCATTATGAGTCGTTAATAAATGCTGTTAAAAGCCCAAATTAAAGGAAAAAAGTAACACGAATACGGGCCAAATATCTAATAGCGGTGTTTGCCAACCAAAACCCCAGAACCTAAAATCGAAGATTCGATATGTACCCTAAAGGCAATCTTTTCATACCGGCCTCGCATGGCCAACTTGAGGCGATCTTAAAAGAGCCTGCGGGTCCGGCTAAAGGCATTGCTCTGGTGTGCCATCCGCATCCGCTTGGCGGCGGCACAATGCATAACAAGGTTGTGTTTCGTATTGCGGCAGGTTTGGCCGATGCGGGATTGATCACACTCCGCTTCAACTTTCGCGGCGTCGGGGCCTCGACCGGTGTTCACGACGAGATCGAGGGCGGGACGCAGGATGTCCGTGATGCTTTAAATTACCTAGCGTCCGAGTATCCGGGCCAGCCGATCACATTGGCCGGCTTTTCGTTTGGTTCACGTGTGGGACTGGAGGTTGGAATATCCGACGATCGCGTGGTTCGCCTCATTAGCGTAGGTTCGCCTGTTGATAAGTACGGCGATTACGAATTTCTGACAGCCGTGAGAAAGCCGATCTTATTTGTCCACGGCGACAGCGACGAATTTGGCGCGATCGAAAATTTGAGGAAGCTTTACGACGAAGTGGCAAAAAACACAGATGCTGAGCTTGTCGTTTTCGAACAATGCGGACATTTTTTTGACGAGCATCTAAATGAGCTTCGCGAGGCGGTCAAAGATTGGACCGAGCGTCAGATAAATTTGAAATATAGCTGATATTTACCCTGATTTTATGTCTGAAAATTTGACTGTTAATTATCGAGATGCAGCAATACGTCTTACGATGATGCCGCGTGACACTAACGCTCACGGCACGGTATTCGGCGGAGTTATCTTGAGCTACATCGACGTCGCAGGCGGCGTCGAAGCCGTGCGCAACACCAAGCACGAGCGATTTGTGACGGTCGCAATGAAGGAAGTCATCTTTCACGAACCGGTTTACATAGGCGATCTTGTCAGCTTTTACGCCGAGACGGTCAAGGTTGGGAATACGTCCATAACAATCCACGTCGAGGTCGAAGCCGAACGATTCGGAATGCACGGACAGAAAGTGAAGGTAACAGAAGCGGATGTGACCTTTGTAGCAATAGATGAGAACCGTGAAAAGGTAAAGATCGGGGACATTAGCTAGAATTGCCTCTCGTATTTTTCTATTTCCTTGGGCAGAGAAATATCAAGCCAATACGAATCTTTTTCGGGCTTTTTTAGTTGAAGCTTATCGCGGCCTGCAAGCGAACTTAAGATACGCATCGGCGTAAACACAAGGAAATAAATGAGTGTGATTATCACGCGACTCATGACATTACCCATGACATAGGCGATGCCGAGCCATACCCAATAAAGTGGCAGAGCAAAACGGCTTCCGGTCAGCCCGATCGCTCCCACGACGATTCCGATACCTATCAACCAAAGCCCGAGCGTTTCATTCTTTGAAATAAATCGCTCAAACGGCCATAGATATTTGACCAACCCGAGGAACACAAAGCCGCCCATGAAAATGGCCCCGAACTGACGGAACTCTTTTCGATTTGGTTTCCAATTTAACTTAACGAAAGGCATTAATTAAAAAAGCGTATAGATAAATGGTGCGGCTGCACCGCCGCCCAAAGCGCCTAGTACGATAATACCGGCAAGCAGCAATACCGCAATAATGATCGGCGTCATCCAATATGCCTTGTTCTCGCGAATGAACGAGTAGAATTCGGAAACTATACCTCGACGTTTTGACATCTCTTAATCCAGCTTAAATTCCCTTTTATATTCCTCGGCTCCGGACATTTCCGGCTGGTCTTCCTTAAGGCAAATGAAGTCTTCCAACACAAGCGCGTCCATATCGGTAAACATAAAACAGCGATAGGCCTCTTCAGGCTTACACACGATCGGTTCGCCGCGAATATTGAACGAAGTGTTCACAACCACTCCGCAACCCGTCAGTTTTTCAAATGCCTTAATTATCTTATAGTAACGCGGGCTTCGGGCCGAATCAACGGTCTGAACGCGGGCCGAGTAATCGACGTGCGTGATCGCCGGAAGATCAGAACGCGGGATATTCAACTTCTCAATTCCAAACAACTGCTGCTGTTCATCAGTTAGAGGCTTCCGTATGCCTTCCTGCACAGGTGCCACCAGCAGCATATAAGGACTTTCCGTATCGAGGTCGAAATAGTCTGCCACCCGCTCCGCCAACACACTGGGGGCAAACGGCCGGAACGATTCGCGAAACTTGATCTTCAAGTTCATTTTGGACTGCATCTCCGCGTTTCGCGGATCGCCAATGATACTCCGTCCGCCTAGTGCACGCGGGCCAAATTCCATTCGGCCCTGAAACAGGCCAACGACCTTTCCATCATCAAGCATTTTGGCGATCTCGTCGCAGAGTTCATCTTCGCGTACGTAAAGTGTGTAACGAGCACTTGCTGAATCCAGGTAAGTTTTGATCTTATCGTTTTCGAATTTAGGCCCAATGTAAGAGCCCATTTGGCTGTCGGGCGATTCCGGCTTTCGCGGATTGTCCCAAAGCTGATGCCACGCAAAAAGCGCCCCGCCTAAACTTCCACCGGCATCGCCAGCCGCTGGCTGCAGCCATACATTCTTGAACGGGCCGTTACGCTGTATGATCCCGTTCGCAACGCAATTTAACGCTACGCCGCCCGCCATGCAGAGATTCTCCATTCCGGTTTCTTTATGAACGTGATTGGCAATTCGCATCATCACATCCTCGGTCACCTTCTGGATGCTGGCGGCGATATCCATATGAAACTGCGTCAATTTCGATTCAGAATCGCGCGGCGGTTCGCCGAAAAGGTCGTGGAATTTCGGCCCGGTCATTGTCAGGCCAGCAGAGTAATTGAAATAGCTCTGATCTAGCCAGAACGAGCCGTCGTCCTTAATATCGATCAAGTGTTCACGGATCTTGCTCTCGTACTTCGGCTCACCGTACGGCGCCAGGCCCATTAATTTGTACTCGCCGGAATTGACCTTGAAACCCGTGTAATAAGTAAAAGCGCTATAAAGAAGGCCTAATGAATGGGGAAAGCGTATCTCCTTCATCAGATCTATCTTATTGCCGCGCCCGACACCCCAGGTTGATGTGCTCCATTCGCCGACACCGTCGAATGTTATGATCGCAGCCTCGTCAAACGGTGACGGGAAAAACGCGCTTGCGGCGTGCGAAGCGTGGTGCGTGGTGAAAAAGATCGGGCCCTCGTAAAGATTATCGAGGCCTTTGTCGATCTCACGCGGAAGGAACAGCTTTTGATTAAGCCATAGCGGCAAAGCCATCATGAAGGATCGAAGTCCGCTCGGCGCATAAGCGATATATGTTTCCATCAAACGTTCGAATTTGAGGAACGGCTTGTCATAAAAAACAACGGCGTCGAGTTTATCTGCCGTCAGCCCGCCTTCTTCGAGACAATATTTTATGGCGTTCGTCGGAAAATTGAAATCGTGTTTTACCCGCGTAAATCGCTCTTCCTGAGCGGCAGCAATGATCTTGCCGTCCACCACCAAAGCGGCGGCACTGTCATGATAAAATGCTGAGATTCCTAGGATCGATTTCATTATTGGGGCTCACAGCCAGATATTTTGGAACACGCTGAATTGGCAAGCACCTTTGCGCCGTCAACACTTAAGTGCATTGGATCTCCATAGAGAAAAAACAACTTCGTATCCGGCAAGCGAGTATTGATAGCCGTAATCACATCATAATTTTCTACGTTGTTTTCCGAAAGAAATGTAGTAATTTTACGTTGCGGCTCGAAAAACTCCGGCGGACTTTCCCGTCTTAATTGGGCCTCATATGGTGAGATGAAAACCTTTAATTCAATGCCTTTCGGTTTCAGTAATCTGTCGAGATCGAGTATTGGCTGCAAAGCCTGGCTAACATTCTCATCCCCGCGCTCATAGTAGGCTAAGTCATTTCGGAAATAGTTAATCTGCGTATCAACCAACACGTTTTTTAGCCAAAGATACAATTTCGAACGCGAGCGGAGGTAATCGTTAACCATTCGCGGGATTGATGTCGAAGCGGCCCCTGCATCCGATTGTTGCAGTTTTTTGCTTCGAATCAGTTGAGCACTGGCGTCACTGACGTCGTTAAGACAAAAAAACAAAACTACGGTTTTGATCTCCAAGTGCTTTTCGACTATCGCCGTAACAGCATTCTTGTAATCAAACGTATCGTATCCGATAGCCGCTCCGTTTAGAATGCGTTTGTCTGGCATCGATCGTCGTAGGTTTCCCGCTATCGTCTTGTCGTCCTTCAAAGCCGGACCAAACGCGACTGAATCTCCCATAATCAAAATAGCTGGAGCATCCGCCGCCGCATTCGATCTGAACTCTGGGTCTATCCGGAACCCGTCGGCATCAGTATAAAAAGTCTCGCCGAACGAAATTCCTTCGGAATTAGGCGTGTTGCCGTAGGTGTTGCCGAACCGTCCGTATTGAAAAAGCCCGCGGCTGTTATCCAGAAAATTAATTCGTGTAAACAAGCGGCAATAGGCTTCACCGATTCCAAGTAGTGCAGCGACAAAAAAGCAAGAAACCGTTAGCATCAACAGTTTTTGTTTCCAACCGTTTTTTGTCTTTTGCATTAATTTACTATCGGCTGAAAGTTCTCGTGATAATTGGGCCGAGCGATAGAATCTTTGACGTAATTACAGTTAAAGCTAACAAATTGCCAAAATGCGAACAAGTTAGGACAACTCCTGCAAAGCATAAACACTTGTAATTTGGCATAATTACCGGATGCATACTTGGAAACTGGAGATAGAATACGAAGGCACGCGTTATCGCGGCTGGCAGATACAGCATAATGCCAAGTCTGTTCAAGGTGAATTGCAAGATGCCACCAGGCAGTTATTTGCTTCGCGTTTCGAGTTATTCGGAGCCGGACGGACGGACGCCGGCGTTCATGCAATCAGGCAGATCGCACATCTCAAAGTCGAAGACCTTACGTCGAACATCACGCCAAGACACATCCAACACGGATTCAACGACATCCTTCCCCACGACATAAATATCCTGAAGGTGTCGAACGCTCCTGAGAATTTTCACGCTCGTCACGACGCTGTCGCACGATATTACCTCTATCAGATCTCGACACGGCGAACGGCGTTTGGCAAGAATTTAGTGTGGTGGATCAAGGACCGACTTGACCCAAAAGCAATGGCCGAAGCAGCACAAATGCTGGTCGGCAAGCACGATTTCACCTCGTTCTGCGAGACGGAAGAAGGTAAAAAACAATCGACCATCGTAAAGGTCGAGCACGCCGAGATCTTCATGGACGGCGACCTCATTTGCTTTCGCATCGGCGCCTCACATTTCCTTTGGAAAATGGTTCGCCGTATAGTCGGAATGCTCGCCGAGGTCGGCCGTGGCAATATGACGTTCGATTCGTTCGAACGCTTCTTAAGGTTCCATTCCGACGTTCCGGCAAAGTTCACCGCCCCACCGTCTGGGTTGTATTTGGAGAAGGTGCTATACGAAGGCGATAAGCCGCCGACAGGCCGATCATCAACTATCGCGATCGGTTGAATTTCTTTAACTTGCGATTCGCCCGCAGTTGTGACAAATTCAAGATAATCAAGATTTACATATTTTCGCTATCGGGAGAAACTATTTAATGCCCAAAATTACTGCTGAAACTGCCGCCGGAACCGTCGAATTCGAGTGTGACGGGGGCAGAAAGCTTGTTCTTTGTTTAGAAGATAACGGTGTTGACATAATGCACCGCTGTGGCGGAAACGCAAGATGTACGACGTGCCGCGTCGAGGTCATCTCGGGTGAGTTTGGTGAAATGGGCGAAGCGGAAGAAGCGATCCTGGCCACAAAGGGCGATCTCGCTCCGAATACGCGTCTATCGTGCCAGATCCGGGTCGGAGGCGATGTTCACGTTAAGGTATTGAATCAGGCAAGCGTGACCGGTATCGACGCAGGCACGCGTCCTGAAGAATAAATTAGGGAAACAAAAAGGGGAATTATGTTCGAAACATTGAAAAACAAATTAGCAGCTAATTTCGAAACGGTCGAAGCTCACTGTGATGGCCCTTGTGGAGTTTACGATCCAGCACAGGCTCGAATTGAAGCCGAATCGGTGCTTCAGCTTACAAAGAAGATCCTCGATCTGAAAAAGCCGGACGGTGACGATAAGGCGTTCGCGGCATATCAAAACACGCTGACCAGATATATTGCCATCAAGGAAGAGCGTGCCGAAATGACCAAGCACCATCTGTTAGTACTCTGGACGGATTATTTCAAACCGGCACACCTCGAGAAGTTTCCAGACCTTCACGACACTTTCTGGAAGGCAGCGAAACTTTGCTCTTCATGCAAACAGGAAGTTAGCCTTGAACACGCCAACGAATTGATGGACGCGGTCAAGAAAGTTCATGAAATGTTTTGGGCAAGTAAGGATAAGGAAGTAGTCTGGTACACGGCTTCATAGTTTCAAAACAAGAACGAAGGGCAATGGACTTTACCATTGCCTTTCTGTTTTTTATGCGTGATGAAGTACCCGTTGCAGGAATCCGAGAATGGCTGGAAATGCTGCTAGGCCGTCGGGTAGGCTTACGGGTTGAAGGCAATTCGATGGAACCGACACTAAAGTCAGGCGATCGAGTTCTTGTCGATCCTAAAGCCCCGATCCGTCCCGGAGATATCGTTCTCACCGATCATCCCTTCAAATCAAGTATCAGGCTGATAAAACGACTCGTTTCAATCGAAGCCGACGGACGAATATTCCTAGCCGGCGACAATGCAGCGGAAAGCTCGGACAGCCGGATCTTCGGCGTAATTTCACGCAAACACCTTGTGGGCAAAGTCGTTTCGCGAATGCGTTGACTGTTTAGTGGTCGAACCGCTTTTCGCCAGCTTTTATCTCGACATCCAGCCTATTTTGGGGTGGCGGCAGCGGGCACGTCGCATATGGCGTGTAAGCGCATGGCGGATTTTCAGCCTTATTAAAATCGAGAATTACCTTGCCATCAACAGGCTTGTCCGCGTAAAGAAAACGTCCTGCACCGTAGGTTTCCGATCGGCTCGATTGATCACGAAAAATGATGAATAGTTTGTCTTCTTCTTCAACGGGCTGCAGCGAATATTCCTTTCCGCCGATCTTGAATTTGAGCAGGCCCGGACTATTATATTTGAACGAACCACCAAGCACATTCGGAACGAGAATTTCCTTTGGCTCATCGAACCGCTCGAAGGTCGCATCCACACGCAGCTTATTAGCGACGGGATACCAATGCAATCCAGCAAAACTTTTCAGCTTCGGATTTTGTTTATCCTTAAGGCGAATGCCGTATCGGTTTTCCCGCTTTATGAGAAAGAAAGTCTGGCTGCCCGCCTCGATAATTGTTGGCTTCCCTTTTTCGCCCGATAAAAGTTCAATCGTCGAGACAGGAACTCCGGAGCTCGAGGCCTCTACGCCGTTCTCGACCTTCAGTGTGGCCTTTCCGTCATGAAAATCGATCTCACCAAATTTTTCCTTCGGAAAGTTTTCGGTCAGCTTTACGTCAAAATTCTCGCCTTTGCCGACAGTGTTTTCTCCTTCCTTTAGCCAAAATAAACCGGCAAGTGTAATCCAGCCAGTGTCGCTGGTCAGCTTCGCCTGGTATTCTGCCCGCCACTTCGAGACTTCAGCATCATACGCAGACTGGCCGATCCCAAAAACCGAAAGCAATGTCAAAATAAATAACGCACCAATTACCCGCCTTGTCATATTTCTCCTTGTTTAATACTTCGCGACGCTCTGATCCACATCGTCCGACCATGCGCCGATGCCGCCTTTCAGATTGATCAACCGCCCTTCAAATCCTGCATCCTTCAGATAGCCGATCGCTTTAGCACTTCGCACACCGCCTTTGCATTGGACGACGGTCGTCTTGCCTTTTTCGATCTCGCATATACGGTTGACGATCTCACCAAGTGGAATAAGCTTCGCGTTTGGAATTCGGGCGATCTCGTATTCGTGCGGTTCGCGGACATCGATAAGCTGAAAATCGACCTGGCCGTTAAACCAATTACTTAGCTCCTTGGCCGTAATCTCTTCGATCGTGGGCTTTTCTTCGACAGGAGCTTTCAGCCCGCAAAATTCTTCGTAATCGATGAGTTCCTTGATCGTTGCTTTCTCGCCGCATAGCGGGCAGTTTGGATCTTTGTGCAGCTTGAGCTGCCGGAACGTCATCTTCCACGCATCGAACAACAATAGTCGATTCAACAGAATTCCTTCCGCTCCGAGGATGACTTTTATAACCTCATTCGCCTGGATCGTCCCGACGATTCCCGGAAGCACACCGAGTACGCCGCCTTCCGCGCATGAAGGAACCAATCCCGGCGGTGGCGGTTCGGGATAAAGGCAGCGATAACATGCGCCTTTCTCTGCCCAGAAGACACTTGCTTGCCCTTCAAATCTAAATATGGAGCCGTACACGTTCGGCTTGCCAGTCAATACGCTCGCATCGTTTACCAAATAGCGCGTCGGAAAATTGTCCGTTCCGTCTACGATCACATCAAAATCCTTAAAGAGTTCGAGAGCATTCTCGCTCGTCAGTCGCTTTTCAAATGCTTCTATCTTTGTGTTCGGGTTTATGTCGAGAAGACGGTCGGTCGCCGATGCGATCTTCGCCCGGCCGACATCCTTCGTACCGTGAATGATCTGCCGCTGAAGATTTGATTCGTCAACGACATCGAAATCAACGATTCCCAACGTACCGACACCTGCCGCCGCCAGATAAAGTCCCAACGCTGATCCAAGGCCACCCGTGCCTATTGTCAAAACACGTGCGTTCTTCAGTTTCCGCTGACCTTCCAGCCCAACTTCCGGCAGGATCAAATGGCGCGAATAACGCGCGATCTCTTCATTCGAAAATGGAGTGGGGACACTCCTGTCCCCAACGGGCGATGGGGACAGGAGTGTCCCCGCTCCGGTCGAACTGCCGCCGGCGATCGACGGCACGATCATTATCGTCTCGCCGTCCTTCACCAACGTCGCCGGTCCGTCGAGATGGCGAATGTCTTCATCACCAACGTAAACATTGATAAAATTGCGAAGATTATTCTGGTCGTTATAAAGATGCTTGCGAAGCTCGGCGTGCTCCGTCGTTAGTTCGTTCAACGCGTCGCCTGCTGTCGATGCGTTCACCTCGATCTCTGAATTGCCGCCCGCAAACTGCCGCAGCGGCGTTGGTATAACTATCGTAACTGCCATATTATTGCTCCCTTATGATCTCTACACATGTAAAAATATCTGTGTTCACCCGTGTACATCTGCGGATAATTCTTCTCTCTGTATTACTTCCTCATTAAACCTAGACCGGTCGTTTTCCATTTCCCACGAACGGATATCCGCAACCTTGCTTTTTAATACCGAAGCGATCACATATGACCAGACCGGTAAGGCATGATCCAGATCGTATTGCGACGGCACCGCTACATCCTCAGGATGCGAATGGTAATAACCGACGACATCCAGCTTGTTCTCCCTTGCGTAACGCTCTGCTTTCAATACGTCCTTTGGCAATATCAACACGCGATTGTGCCGTGCCTCTTCTTCCCGGGCATTCTCGAGTGGAAAGGTCTCGGTGACAGTCTTCTTTCCTTCTTCGAATTTCCCAATCAACATTCCACCGCATTCATGCGGGTAATCACTCTCAGCATGAGCTGTGATCTCCTGGATAACCTTTTGATTCAGTTCGATCATGTTTATTAAGCGGCCGCGCGAAGCTCAAGATTATTGGTAGCCTGACCAACCAAACTATTCCCGCGCCCCGCAACAAGAGCCTGCTCTATATCCGCCAGAATATCGTTCACATCTTCGATACCGACCGAGATGCGTATCAAGCCTTCGGTTATGCCGATCTTTGCCCGCTGCGACGGCGACAGTTCGCGATGTGTTGCGGTCGCCGGATGTACTATTCCCGTGAAAAGATCGCCGACGCTTGCGGCCCGTGTACAAAGTTTCAGCGAATTCAAAAACTCATACGTTGCCTCGCGAGTGTCTTCCTTCAAACGGATGGAGACGATCGCTCCATATTCCGAACCGTGAAATGTGCCGTCCAACGCCTCGGCCTGTGTGCCTTCAAAAAACTTCGGATAGATAACCTCGTCGATCTCCGGCAGTTTTTGTAACTGAGCCGCCAGGCGTTCCGCGTTCGAGCATTGCTTCTCCATTCTCAGGCCCAGTGTCTTTATGCCACGCAATATCGAATGAGCTTCCCACGGACTCAATATACCGCCCGCCAGCGTCAACGCTCCGAGCAAAGCCGGCTTGTCAAAATCTTCCTTTGCGATGACAACGCCGCCGGTCGCATCCGCGTGTCCGCCCAGATATTTGGTCGCACTGTGGACCACAAAATCCGCACCCAGATCGAGCGGCCTGCAAAGATAAGGCGTGGCAAACGTGTTGTCGACTATCAGCTTTGCACCGACCTCACGAGCGATCAGAGCCGTCTCCTCGATATCGCAAACCTTCAACAGCGGATTCGAAAGTGTCTCGCAGATCAAAACCGTCGGCTTGATCTCGAAAGCTTTCGCACGCAACGCGGCGATATCCGTAAAATCTTCCTGGACCGTCTTCACTCCGAACGCACCAAAGATCGTGTAAAGAAGTTCGAACGTCGCTCCGTAAAGATCTTTCGACGCCAGCACGACCGAGCCGGACGTCAGCTCACAGGCAAGCAATGCCGCGTGGATCGCAGCCATGCCCGAACCGTATGCAAACGCGAACTTGCCATTCTCGATCGACGCCATCGCATCTTCGAACGCGGCAACAGTCGGGTTGCCGTATCTGCTGTAAACAAAGCCGCTAACGTCGCCATCGACGATGCTGTCGACATCTTCCATCCGCTCGTATATGAACGACGATGAAGCGTAGATAGGTGTGGAGGCGGGAACGCCCGCCGGGGCATTTCGCCGTTCGCCGGCATGAACAAATTGTGTCGCTATCGAAAAGTCGGTCATTATTTCTCCCGACAACTCCAAAAAGAAAAAAGCCCTCGTGCTATTAAAAGCACGAGAGCTTCTTTTGAAATCTCTTTGCAGTTGTTTAGCAGTTTTTTTAGTGGAGCAAGTTAACCTTAAATCGCCACTCATCAGTGCTTTCAAAAAGAAAGCGTGTAAAGAACTAACCTGAGCATACGGCACTCGCGCAAGGCCTGTCAAGCAAAAATCGCAGACCTTATGATTTTTCAAAGAACATAATTGCGACTTTCAGTCAAAATTCAGGATTTATGCCAAAACTCTTCACTCAAATACTTACCACCGCCGTCACAAAGTATCGTGACCACGACGCCTTCTCCATCGATCTTCTTCGCCAATTCGATTGCCGCAAACACATTCGCACCCGAACTTGGCCCGACGAACAGACCTTCTTCGCGGGCAAGTCTTCGGGTCATCGCCTGTGCTTCCTCGGTCGCGATGGCAACGTCTTGATCAGCTAGCTTTGCGTCATAAATACCCGGCACGATAGCGGTTTCCAGATGCTTCATTCCCTCAAGCCCATGGATCGGCGATTCAGGCTGTATCGAAACCGCAACCAGTTCCGGATTGAACTCCTTCAACCGCCGCGCCGTTCCGGTAAATGTCCCGGTCGTACCAAGTCCCGCAACAAAATGCGTTGCTCGCCCTTGTGTTTGCCACCATATTTCTGGTGCCGTGGTAGCAAAATGGGCCTTCCAGTTCGCTTCGTTGTTGTATTGATCGGGATAAAAATATTCGTCGGGAAATTTCTCTGCAAGTTCGCGTGCGATAATCTGTGCCGCGTCCGTTCCCGACATCGGATCGGTCTCGATTATCTCCGCTCCATAGAGTTTCAATATCCGCTTTCTTGCCGAACTCGCATTTTTCGGCAGGGCAAGCTTTACACGATAACCACGCGCGGCCCCGATCATTGCGTAGGCGATTCCAGTATTGCCGCTTGTCGCGTCGAGTATCGTTTTCTCAGGCGTAAGTTCGCCGCTCTTTTCCCCGGCGAGTATCATCGCAAGAGCCGCCCGGTCCTTCACCGAACCGCCCGGGTTAAGATGTTCCGTCTTTGCATAGACCTCGACCGCATCGGGCAGCTCGCTTGTGACTCGACGCAGGCGGATCAAAGGCGTATTGCCGACCGCAGCCTCAAGAAAGCTTTTTGATATCTCGTCCGCCCGAAATGCCTTGGTCACCTTTGTTTTCTTTACCGCTGTTTGCATCTTTTTCCGTAAAAATAAAAAGCCGCAAGGATCAATTTACTGATTCTTACGGCTGGTCGGGTGATTCCCTTCGGATGTGTTATTAGCCTAGCTATCAACGCAAACCCATAGCCGCGACTTCCATACAGGAGCACTGACAACAGCAGCTACAGCGACAGGGTTTTAATTGATAAAGGTTCATTCTTGAATCCTTACGAAAAAGTCTATATTCTGAATTTAGTGAATACGTCCGCGAATGTCAACTGATTTTTTAGCGTCGCGATGTTAAACTATCCATTCGCTGTCAAGTGCAGGTTTTTATGATCGAAGAAAAGGTTCTGGTCCAGTCGTTTCTCAACCGCAAACAACGTGAGCGGCTGAAAAAGCCCGACTGGCTA
>Ga0193752_1000330_pt1 | contig 48933 bp, 44 predicted proteins | sample H1c1metaG_FD_144924 | JGI IMG/M metagenome (GOLD analysis project Ga0193752, IMG submission 144924) | Soil microbial communities from a riparian zone of the East river system, Colorado, United States - H1c1 | ecosystem: Environmental > Terrestrial > Soil > Riparian zone | place: USA: East River...
TTCAACCCCCGCCAGGTACAGCATGCCGGCGAGATCGAGACACTGCTTCAGGCAGCCTGGTAAGCCATGCCGAAAATCATTCCGAGCGGACAAGCCCTGGGCGCAACGATCGAAGGACTCGATCTGGCGAAGCTGTCCAAGGACGAGTTCGACTTCTGCTACCGGGCGCTCGCCGCCTACGGCGTGCTGCGCTACCCCGGGCAGAGCCTGACGCCGCAGAACCTGAAGGATTTCTCCTCGCTATGGGGCGAGCCGGAGGTCAGCGTCGCCAGCCAGTACCAGGAGGCGGGCCTGCCACAGGTGATGACGCTGTCCAACATCGTCGAGAACGGCAGGCCGCTCGGCCTGGCCGACGCCGGGCAGAGCTGGCACACCGACATGTCCTACAACCGGGTCTATGCCTTCTGCAACATCCTGTACGGCATGAAGATCCCGCACCGCGACGGCCAGCCGCTCGGCAACACGGAGTTCTGCGACCAGCGCGCCGCGTACGACGATCTCGATTCTTCCTTGAAAGAAGAATTAAGGGGAAAGTCCGTCCTGCACGATTTCAGCAAGTTCTGGGACATGATGCGCAACGAGAAAGGCAGCCAGCGCCCGCCGCTCACCGAGGCGCAGAAAAAGGCGAAGCCGCCGGTCTCGCACCCGATCTTCCTCAAGCATCCGCTTACCGGGCGCATGGGCCTCTACGCCAACCCCGGCTACTCGGTGCGCATCAACGAGCTGCCACAGAAGGAGAGCGACGAAATCCTCGCCTTCCTGTTCGAGCACCAGACGCAGCCGAAGTACCGCTACGCCAACCGCTGGCGGGAGGGCGACGTGCTGATGTGGGACAACATGCGGACCATCCATAACGCCGTGGCCGATTACCGGCCGGACGAGCCGCGGCTCATCAAGCGCTGCCAGGTCATGGCGACCCGATTTCTCCAGGAGGAGACAGCATGAGAGCGCTTCTTTTAGTTCTTTCCTTGTTGGTTACAACCCAGGTATTTGCGCAGCCCTACCCCAACCGCCCGATCCGCATCCTGATCGGCTTCGCCCCCGGCGGGCCGACCGACGTCCTGGTGCGCGTCGTGGCGCAGGACATGTCGGCGACCCTCGGCCAGGGCGTAGCGGTCGAGAACCGCCCCGGCGCGAATTCGCTGATCGGCACCCAGGCGGTGGCGCGCGCCGCGCCCGACGGCTACACCCTGATCGGCACCACGCTGGCGCACAACGTGAACCACATCCTGATGGGGCCGGAGAAGACGCAGTACGACCCGATCAAGGACTTCGCGCCGATCTCGCTCCTCGGCCTGCTGCCGCTGGTGGTGGTCACCAAGCCCGACTCGCCGTTCAATACGCTGCAGGACATCGTGGCGGCGGCGAAGGCGAAGCCCAGCGAAGTGACCTACGGCTCGGCCGGCAACGGCGGCTCGGCGCACCTCGCCGCGGCGCTGCTCGAGACGCTGTCGAAGACCAAGATGACCCACGTTCCGTTCAAGGGCAACGCTCCGGCACTCACGGAAGTAATGGCCGGGCGTGTCTCGTTCATGTTCTACCCGATGGTCGGCATCGCCGACCAGGTGGCGCAGAAGCGCCTCAAGGTGCTCGCCATCACCACCGAAAAGCGCCACCCCGACTTCCCGGGCGCGGCCACCACCAGCGAGGCCGGCTTCCCGGGCTTCGACGAGTACACGACGGGCGTCGGCCTGGCCGCGCCGGCCGGCACCCCCGCGCCGATCGTGGCGCGGCTGAACGAGGCGGCGCGCCTCTCGCTCGCCAAGCCGGAAACCCAGCAGCGCCTGCGCCAGCTCGGCGCGATCGGCGCGCCTTCGAGCCCGGACGAGTTCCGCACCTGGCTGCAGAAGGACCGCGAGCGCTGGGAGCGCGTCATCAAGGCGGCCGGCGTCAAGGAAGAGTAGTTTGCCCGCCGCGTACAACATCGACGACCTGCGTGCACAGGCGCAGCGGCGCCTGCCGCGCGCCATCTTCGATCTCTTCGACGGCGGCGCCGAGGACGAGATCACGCTGCGCGACAACCGTGCCGCCTTTGATCGGGTTCGCCTTTTGCCCAGAGTGCTGGTGGACGTTTCCAACGTGGAAACAAAAATCGAACTGCTGGGAAAACCCTCCAGCCTGCCGATCGCCATAGCACCTACCGGAGCCGTCGGCTTCGGCTGGCGCGGCGGCGACGTGGCGATCGCGAAAGCGGCGGCGAAGTTCGGCATCCCTTACTCCCTCTCATCGTCGGCCACCGCCTCGATCGAGCGCGTCGCGCAGGAGGCCGGCGGGCGGCTCTGGTTCCAGTGCTACATCTTCAGGAAGCGCGAGTTCGCCATGGGGCTGATCGCGCGCGCGCGCGAAGCGGGCTACGAGGGCCTGATGATCACGGTCGACCTGGCGGTCGGCGGCAAGCGCGACCGCGACCTTCACAACGGCCTCGAGCTGCCCTTCCGCATCAACCGGCGCAACTTCCTCGACTTCGCCTCGCGCCCGCTGTGGTCGCTGCCGATGCTTCTCAAGGGCGTGCCGGTGATGGAGAACGTGGTCGGCTACGTGCCGGAGAAGGTGAGCAACGCAAGCCTCGCCTCCGTCGCCGGGCGCAACTACGACCCATCGTTCGACTGGGACGGCCTGAAGGCGATCCGCGATGCCTGGCCGCGCAAGCTGATCGTCAAGGGCGTGGCGCGACCCGAGGACGCGGAACGCCTCGCGGCGATGGGCGTCGATGCGGTCGTGGTGTCGAACCACGGCGGGCGCCAGCTCGACGGCGCGGTTGCGACGCTCGACGCGCTGCCCGCCATCGTGCGCGCGGTCGGCGCGCGCGTCTTCGTCATGGTCGACGGCGGCATCCGCCGCGGCGCGCACATAGTGAAGGCGCTCGCGCTCGGCGCGAAAGCGGTGCTGGTGGGCCGCGCGACGCTGTACGGCGTCTGCGCCGCGGGCGAGCCGGGCGCGCTGCGCGCGCTGGAAATCCTCAAGGACGAGCTGGAGCGCGCCATGCGCCTGTGCGGCGCGCGCTCCGTGGCCGACATCGGACCCGAACTGGTATGCAAAGGAAAGGCATCATGAAGAAACTGGAAGGCAGGCTCGCCCTCATCACCGGCGCCAATCGCGGCATCGGCCTCGCCATCGCCAAGGCGTATGCCGCCGAAGGGGCGCGCTGCATCCTCGCCGGGCGAAACGTCGCGGCGCTGGAGAAGACCGCGAAGGAGGTCGGCGCCGCCGGCGTGCTGCAGATGGACCTCAGCCAGCCCGATTCGATCCGCGCCGCGACGAAGTCCTTCGCCGCCTCCCACCCGAAGCTCGACATCCTGGTGGCCAACGCCGCAGTGCTCGGTGCGCGCAAGCCCATCGCCGAGGACTCGCTCGATTCCTGGATGGCGACCTTCCAGGCCAACGTGCACGCCAACCTGCTCCTGCTGCAGGGGCTGGATGCGCTGCTGAAGAAATCGGACGCCGGCCGCATCGTCATGCTGTCCACCGGGGTCGCCCGCCTGCCCAAGGCCGGCGCCGGCTCGTACGCGGTGACCAAGGCGGCGCTCGAGATGATGTCGCTGATCTACGCGCAGGAGGTCGCCGCGACGCCGATCCGCCTCAACATCGTCAACCCCGGCCCGACGCGCACTGCCATGCGCGCGCAGGTGATGCCGAAGGAAGACCCGCTGACGCTGAAGACGCCCGAGGACATCGCGCCGCTGTTCGTCGAGCTGGCCTCGGCCTCCTGCACGAAGAGCGGCGAGTGGTTCAACGCCGACAAATGGCTGAAGGAGGCGGCCTGAGATGAAATGGTGCCGTATCGAAGTGGACGGCAAGCCCGCGTTCGGGTTGATCGAAGGCGACGACATCGCAATCGTGGATGCCCCGCCCTACGAACCGCATTCGCGCACAGGTCAAAAATTAAAAATGGGGAAGGCAAAACTCCTTCCCCCCGTCATGCCGTACAACTTCTACGCCGCCGGCATCAACTTCCGCCCGCACATCGAGTGGGCGAACCAGTACCTCGGCATGTCGCTCAAGCCGCCCACCCAGGCCGATATCGGCTACCGCTCGCCCAACGCGCTGGTCGGCCACGGCGCGGACATCGTCGTGCCGAAGGACTCCAAGGGCCCGATCCACTTCGAGGGCGAGCTGGTTGCAGTTGTGGGTGTCAAAACAAAAACTATTTCCGAAAATCGAGCATTGGATTGCATCGCCGGCTACACGCTCGGCAACGACATGAGCGAGCGCACGTTCCAGAAGAGCGACCGCACGTTGTGGCGGGCGAAGAACATCGACACCTTCAAGCCGATGGGCCCGGTGGTGGTCTCCGGCATCGATCCGATGGCCCAGACGATCACCGTGCGGGTGAACGGCAAGGAGGCCAGCGCCTACAGCACGAGCGGCGCGATCTTCAGCCTGCAGCACTACATCGCGCGCATGAGCGCCTACGTCACGCTGTGGCCCGGCGATGTCATCTGGCTCGGCTGCGACGGGCCGACGCTTCCCGACCTGCACGAGGGCGACCTGGTGGAGGTGGTGAACGACGCGATCGGTGTCCTGGCGAACCGGGTGACGCGGGAAAGCTGATCTTGGGCATGTAGATTGCTAGAACAGAGCCACTATGGCCCTACCTATCATCAGCATAGCCGCAGCAGCCGCTGCCGGCTACTGGCTCCATCGCAGGAGCCGCGAGAGACGCGCAACGGGATCCACCACCAACGCCAGCGACGCGGTGGACGACATCCAGCTCAAGCCGGGCGCCTCGCACGAGGAACACGTCGACGCCGGTGTCCAGGAGACCTTCCCGGCGAGCGATCCGGTGTCGGTGAAACCCTCCGAGACCGCCTACGAGAAGGAGCGCCGCAAGCGCGGCGCGCCGGGCTAGTTCAGCGCCTGCAGCGCGGGCATCACCTCGCGCGCGAAGAGCTCCATGTTGCGGCGCGTCAGGTCGGCGGGCAGCGTCGCGAACTGGCACATCACCAGCAGGTTGCCGAAGCGCATTGCATCCCAGTAGTTCTTGAATGCATGCAAGACCGTCTGCGGGCTGCCGCAGACGAACAGCCCCAGGTCGATCGCCTGGTCGATGCTGACGTCGCCGAACATCTGCGCCTTGGCCTTCATCACGTTCTTCATCGACTCGCGCGAGGTGTAGCCGGGGGGCAGCAGCATCTCGAGCGGCATCCTCACGAACACGTTCCGAAAAGCCTCGAAGTGCTCCTTTGCTTCCCTCCGGGCGCTTTCGTCGTCCTTCCCGACATAGACCGGCACGGCCCAACCGAGCTGTGAGTCCTTCGACTCGTAGCCGAATGCCTTGCAGGTATCGCGGTACATCTTCAGATAGCGCTCGACCACCTTCGCCGGGCTGAAGGTCTGCAGATAGGTGTAGCGCCGCTTCGGGTCGGCCGCCCAGTCGATGGTTTCCTTGCTGCCCTGCGAAGGAATCCAGATCGGCGGGTGCGGCTTCTGGAACGGCCTGGGCCACAGGTTCACGTACTGGACGTTGTAGTGGTGCCCCTCGAAGGCGAAAGGGCCCTCCTCGGTCCAGGCGCGCACGATCAGGTCGTGCGCCTCGTGGAAGCGGTCGTGCGAGAAAGTCGGGTTGACGCCGAAGGTGTGGTACTCGGCGCCGATGCCGCGCACGAAGCCGCTGATCAGGCGCCCGCCGCTGATGACGTCGATCATCGCGTGCTCTTCGGCGACAGTCAGCGGGTGCGAGCGTAGCGGCAGCGCGCTTCCCAGTATGGCGATTTTCACCCGTGAAGTACGACGCGCCAGCGCCGAAGCCGTGACAATCGGCGAAGGCATGAGGCCGTAGGCAGTCTGATGGTGCTCGTTCACGGACACCGCATCGAAGCCGAGCTCCTCGGCGTACTCGAGCTCATCGAGATAGCGGTTGTAGAGCTTGTTGCCCTTTATAGGATCGAAGTGCTTGTTCGGCAGGTTGACCCATACCGTGCCGTTCCTGCGCCCCGCCTCGAGGTCGAGGTCGGCGTACGGCATGAGGTGGAACAGCACTACCTGCATACGATTTCCACGAACCGGTCGGGCTTCTCGGCGTGGGGCAGATGGCCGCACTGCGGGATGATCTCCAGCTTCGAATTCCTGATCAGCTTCTTGAACTCGCTTGCAAAGCCGACCGGGAGGATTCTGTCCTCCTCGCCCCACACGATGGTCACCGGCACCTGGATGCGGTGCAGCCACTTGGGCAGGTGCGGATCGTGGAAGCGCGGCTCCCAGGCGAGGCGCGCCGTGGTCTGCCGGTTCTTGAGCGCGAGCTCGAGGGCCTCGGGCGTCACCGGCTCGGCGAGGCGCGCCTCCGCCGCCTTCTGGTCGTAGACCAGGGCGCGGACCTGCTCTTCGTGCGACATGAGGAAGGTGTCGGCCGGACGCACCCCGGGCGCCTTCACGCCGGCCGGGCTGACCAGCACCATCGACTTGATGCGCGCAGTGCTGCGCACCGCGATCTCCAGGGCGATCCAGCCGCCCATCGAGTTGCCGACCAGCAGCACGTCTTTCAGGTCGAGCTTGTCGAGGAAATCGAGATAGAAGTAGGCCATGTCGTGGATGTTCTCGAGCCACTGCGGCTCGTCCGACTGGCCGTAGCCGGGATGCTCGGGCACTACCACGTCGAATTTCTGCGCGAGGCTATGCAGGCAAGGCAGGATGGCGGGCATGCCGCTCGCGCCGTGTAGGAAAAGCAGCACCGGCCCTTTGCCGGCGCGCCGCACCCTCACCTTGCAGCCGTTCAGCTCGACAACGTTTTCAGCGAATTCCATGCCTTCTGCTTCCTGCGTGTCACGCCCGAGTCGGCGATGACGCGCGGGATCTGGGAGAAGTTCTGCGGCGCCATGACGTGCGCGCCGGCGATGCCGGGGATCTCGGCGAACTCCTGCAGCAGCTCGATGCAGATCTTCGAGCCTTCCTCCTTCGGATCCGCCGCCTTCTCCAGGCGCTCGACGGTGGCATCGGGGATGAGCGTGCCGAACAGCTTCTCCCGCATCCAGCGCGCCGAGCGGGCGGAGGGGATCGGCGCCACGCCGATGAGAATGGGAAGCTTGAAGCCGAGATCGAGGAGGCGCGCGGCATAACGGCGCACCACGCCCGCATCCATGCAGAACTGCGTCTGCACGAAATCCGCGCCGGCTTCGGCCTTGGCAAACAGACCCTTGGGATTCCAGTCGGCCGGCGGATCGACGGGGACGTCGGCCGCGCCAAGCACCAGGCCCAGCTTGCCCTTGATCTCAACGCCGGTGGGCAGCTTGTGCTCGGACCGCATCCGCGCCGCCATCGCCAGCAGGTCGCGGCTGTTGAGGTCGAACACCGGCTTCGCCTCGGGCTGGTCGCCCAGCTTCGGGTCGTCGCCGGCGAGCACCAGGATGTTGTGGATGCCGAGCGCCGCGGCGCCGATGAGATCGCCCTGCAGCGCGAGCCGGTTGCGGTCGCGGCAGGTCATCTGGAAGATCGGCTCGATGCCAGACTGCACGAGGAAATGCGCCGCGGCGAGGCTGGAGAGGTGCACCTTCGCGCCCGCGCCGTCGGTGACGTTGATGGCCGTCACCAGGCCCTTCAGCGGCATCGCCCGCTGCAGGAACTCGGCCGGATCGGTCGACACCGGAGGGGTAATCTCCGCGGTGACGACAAAATGCCCCTCCCGCAGCCGGGCTTGTAATTCACTTCCTGCACGCCGTTCCTGCGTCATGGGGGAAAATCTTATCATCGGGATTCATCCCACTTTCCGCGTTTCGCTTGCCCGAGCTTCCCGACATCGCCGTCTACCTCGACAGCCTCGAGCGCCGCATCCTCGGCGCCCGCCTGCAGAAGGTCCGCCTGCTCAACCCGTTCCTGCTGCGCACGGCGCTGCCGCCGATCGCGAGCGCCGAGGGCAGGAAGGTCCTCGCGCTCAGGCGGCTGGGCAAGCGGATCGTGCTTGCGCTGGAAGGCGAGCTCTTCCTGGTGATCCACCTGATGATCGCCGGCCGCCTGCAGTGGAACAGCAAGCGCAAGGGCCTTGCCGTCTTCGAGTTCGAAACCGGCAGCGTGACCCTCACCGAGGCAGGCACGAAGCGGCGCGCTTCCTTGCATCTGGTGCAAGGCGAGGACGCGCTCGCCGCGATGGATCCCGGCGGAATCGATGTTTTCTCCGCCTCCCCGAGCCTATTCAGCGAACGGCTGAAACGCGAGAACCACACGGTGAAGCGCGCCCTCACCGATCCGCACCTGTTCTCGGGCATCGGCAACGCGTACTCCGACGAAATCCTGCATCGCGCACGGCTCTCGCCGTTCGCTCAAACGAAAGATCTGCCGCAAGAGAATGTCAATCGGCTGCACACGTCCACAAAGCAAGTCCTCCAGGAGTGGACCGAAAGGCTGCGGCGCCAGGCCGGCGAAGGCTTTCCGGAAAAGGTCACCGCGTTCCGCGAGGAGATGGCAGTGCACGGCCGCTATGGCGAGCCATGTCCGGTCTGCGGCGCGCCGGTGCAGCGCATCGTCTATGCCCAGAACGAGACCAACTACTGCGCGCGCTGCCAGACCGGGGGTAAGATCCTCGCCGACCGCGCGCTTTCGCGGCTGCTGAAGAAGAGCTGGCCGCGCTCACTGGACGAACTCGAATGAGACTGCTTATCGGGGCATTGCTGCTTGCGCTTTGCCTGCCTGTTCAGGCCCAGGAAAAGCACCGGGTCGTGTTCCAGGTCAGCGACAACGATGCGGCGAAGTGGAACCTCGCGCTGAACAACGCCCGCAACGTGCAGGCCGACCTGGGGAAGGCGAACGTCGAGATCGAGATCGTCGCCTACGGCCCGGGGCTCGCCATGCTGAAGGACGACTCGGCCGTTACGGCGCGCCTCGCGCAGGCGCTCGACGGCGGCATCGGCCTGCTCGCCTGCGAGAACACGATGCAGAACACCAAGACGCCGAAATCCGACATGTACGGCGGAATCGGCTACGTGCAGGCCGGGGTAACCCACCTCATGAAGCGCCAGAAGGAGGGTTGGGCCTATATAAGGCCGTAACCCTGCATGCCGTAAGGTGTACGGCAATGAACGTCGTACGCCTAGATGAGTACCGCGAGGCCCATAGGCCCCGCCAGCCGGCAAAGCCGCACACCACGCCTTCGCCCGACGCCGAGCACTATTTCTGCATGCGCTGCGACAGCGACCAGTTCCGGCTCTACTCCGGCGGCGAAGTGCACTGCGCGAAGTGCGGCTCGCTGATGCAGAACCTCTGCACCGGCGAGACGGGAAAATGAGCGGCCGCTAGGCGCTCCTGCGCTGCGGCTCCGGCCGCTTCTCGTGGTTGGCAGCCGGGCTGCCGACGCCCGCATCGCGCATCCCGCCGCTCACCGCCTGCACCTGGGACGCCGCTAAACGCGCGGCGGCGAGCTGGTTGTCACCGGCGGCGCGCCACACCCCGCTCCAGTAGTCCATTACCCGTTGCGCCTGCGAGCCGTTCAGCCTCGCCTGCAGCGCGACCAGCTCGTCCATGCTCTTCACCTCGGCCAGCTGGCTCGCCGACTTGGCGTTCTCTTCCAGCGCGGAGCGGATGAGCTGCAGCTGCTGGTTCTGCATGCGCTCGACGCTTTCCAGCGACGCTTTCATGACATCCGAGGCCGTCCTGACACCGGCGCGGTAAAGATCCAGGAATTGCGTCGCTTGAGATTCCATTGTGTCCTCCGTTGTGGGGTCATTGGAATCTAGTCTCCGCGCAGCGCGATTTCTATCCAGCGGGCTGCCTTTTTTCTGTCGCCGGCCGCACGACAGCGGATAAAATGGCGGGCTTGAAGCAAGAACAGATCTCCGGCGACGCCATCCTCATCCGCGGCGCGCGCCAGAACAACCTGAAGAACCTCAGTCTCGCCCTCCCGGCGAACGAGCTGATCGTCGTCACGGGGGTTTCCGGGTCGGGCAAGTCCTCGCTCGTCTTCGACACGCTCTACGCCGAGGGCCAGCGGCGCTACGTCGAGACTTTCAGCCCCTACGCCCGGCAGTTCCTCGACCGCATGGACAAGCCGCAGGTCGACGCGATCGAGGGCATCCCGCCGGCCATCGCCATCGACCAGACCAACCCGGTGCGCACCTCGCGCTCCACGGTCGGCACGATGACCGAGCTGAACGACCACCTGAAGCTGCTCTTCGCCCGCGCCGCCAGGCTGCATTGCCGGGGCTGCGGCAAGCCGGTGGTGCAGGACACCCCGGGCTCCATCTACGAGTCGCTGAAAGCGAAGCCGGATCAGCGGCTTGTGATCACCTTCCCGGTCGCCGTGCCGGGCAACTTCAGCGAGCAGGAGATCCAGGACCTGCTGCAGCGCCAGGGCTATACGCGTATCCATGCCCGCGCCAAGGGCTTGCTCGAAGTCGTCCAGGACCGCTTGCGCGTCGCCGGCGTCGAGCGGGCGCGCGTGACCGAGGCGCTCGAGGCCGCCCTTCGCTTCGGGCAGGGGAAAGTAAACATCTATTCCGAGAGCAACGAGGTGTGGCGCTACTCCTCGGAGCTGCACTGTGCCGAGTGCGACATCCGCTACGCCGAGCCGCTGCCGGCGCTGTTCTCGTTCAATTCGCCTCTGGGCGCCTGTGACACCTGCCGCGGCTTCGGCCGCGTCATCGGCGTCGATTTCGGATTGGTGGTGCCCAATGAAGCCCTGTCGCTGAAAAGCGGCGCCGTGCGGCCCTGGCAAACCGCCAGCTTCAAGGAATGCCAGGGCGATCTGGAGAAATACGCGAAGAAGCGCGGGATTCCTCTCGACACGCCGTGGAAGGACCTCACCGAAAAACAGAAGTACTGGGTGCTGGAGGGCGAGGACGACTGGCAGAACTGGAAAAAGTCCTGGCCCGGCACCTGGTACGGCGTGCGCCACTTCTTCAAGTGGCTGGAGAGCAAGGCGTACAAGATGCACATCCGCGTCCTGCTCTCGAAGTACCGCGCCTACACCGAATGCACCGCCTGCAGCGGCACGCGCCTCAAGCCCGACGCCATGCTGTGGAAGCTCGACGGCAAGTCGGTCCATGACCTGATGCTGCTTCCGCTTTCCCAGACCAAGCATTTCTTCGAACGCTTCGCCCCCCCGGACAAGGCGGCGGACCTCGTGCTCGGCGAGATGCGCACGCGGCTGAACTACCTGTGCGACGTCGGTCTGGGCTACCTGACGCTCGACCGGCAATCGCGCACGCTCTCAGGCGGCGAGGTGCAGCGCATCAACCTCACCACCGCGCTCGGCACCTCGCTCGTCAACACGCTGTTCGTGCTCGACGAGCCGTCGATCGGCCTGCACCCGCGCGACATGGGGCGGGTGATCGGCGTGATGAAGCGGCTGCGCGACGCCGGCAACACGCTGGTGGTGGTCGAGCACGACCCGCAGATCATGTTCGCCGCCGACCGCATCCTCGACATGGGCCCGGGACCGGGCGAGCGCGGCGGCGAGATCGTGTTCTTCGGCCCGCCGGAGAAACTGAAGGCGGAAGGCACCCTCACTGGAGAGTATCTGTCCGGCCGGCGTGTCGCTTCCACACCGGTCAATCCGGAAAAGCCCAACCGGTTCATCGAGCTCGTCGGCGCGGCCGAGCACAACCTCAAGGGCCTCGACGTAAAGATCCCGCTCGAGCGGCTGGTCTGCGTCACCGGCGTCTCGGGCTCGGGCAAGTCGACGCTGATCCAGGACGTGCTCTACCCCGCCTTGCGCAAGGCGAAGGGCAAGCCGACCGAGGCGCCCGGCGAGTTCCGCGCGCTGCGCGGCGCCGAGCAGGTCGACGAAGTGGTGTTCGTCGACCAGTCGCAGATCGGCAAGACGACGCGCTCCAACCCGGCGAGCTATGTCGGCGCCTTTGACGAGATCAGAAACATCTTCTGCAGGACGGAAACGGCAAAGGAGCGGGGATACACCGCCGGCACCTTCAGCTTCAACTCGGGCAACGGCCGCTGCCCGGCCTGCGGCGGCAACGGCTTCGAGCACGTGGAAATGCAGTTTCTGTCCGACGTGTACCTGCGCTGCCCCGACTGCGACGGCAAGCGCTTCCGCGCCGAGATCCTCGAGGTCACGGTCAAGGACAAGTCCATCGCCGATGTGCTCCAGATGACGATCTCCGAGGCCGCGGCCTTCTTCAGCTATTCAAAGGACGTAAAGAAACGGCTGCAGCCCCTGGTCGACGTCGGGCTGGAGTACCTGCGCCTCGGCCAGCCGGTGCCGACGCTCTCCGGCGGCGAGGCGCAGCGCTTGAAGCTGGCCGGCTACCTCGCCGAGGCCGCCTCGGGCTCGGATGACGCATCCAGGCTGTTCCTGTTCGACGAGCCGACCACCGGCCTGCACTTCGACGACGTCGCCAAGCTGCTGCGCGCGTTCCGCCAGCTGCTCGCCGCCGGGCATTCGATGGTGGTGATCGAGCACAACCTCGATGTGATGCGCGCCGCCGACTGGATCATCGACCTCGGCCCGGAGGGCGGCGATGCCGGCGGCGAGATCGTCTGCGAAGGCCTCCCGGCCCAGGTCATGGCGCATCCGGCCTCCCACACCGGGAAGGCATTGCGTGAGTACGAAGCCGCCTTCCGGGCGCCGCCCGCCGACAAGCCGCTGCAGAAGATTCTTCTTTCCAATTCGATTCGCATCCACAACGCCCGCGAGCACAACCTCAAGAATATCGATGTCGAGATTCCGCGCGGGCGCTTTACCGTCGTCACCGGCGTCTCTGGCTCGGGCAAGTCGACGCTCGCCTTCGACATCCTGTTCGCCGAGGGGCAGCGTCGCTACCTGGAATCGCTGAACGCCTACGCACGGCAGTTCGTGCAGGCGGCCTCGCGCCCGGACGTCGACGCCATCTTCGGCATCCCGCCGACGGTGGCGATCGAGCAGCGCACCAGCCGCGGCGGGCGCAAGTCGACCGTCGGCACGCTCACCGAGGTGCACCACTTCCTGCGGCTGCTGTTCGTCAAGCTCGGCACCCAGCACTGCCCGGACTGCGATGTGCCGATCGAGCCGCAGAGCGAGGACGCCATCGTCGCCCGCCTGATGCGCGAGTACCGCGGCGAGACGGTGGTCATGCTCGCGCCGCTGGTGATGAACCGCAAAGGCTTCTACACCGACCTCGCCAAGTGGGCGGCCGGCAAGGGCTACAAGCAGCTGCGCGTCGACGGCAAGCTGCTGCCGGTGCGCCCCTTCCCGCGCATCGACCGCTTCAAGGAGCACACGATCGAGCTGCCGGTCGGATACGTCTCTGTTTCTGCAAAAACAGAACCTTCTCTGAGGAAAACCCTGCGCACGGCGCTCGATTTCGGCAAGGGCGTGGTGCACATCCAGACTGGAAAGATGCGCGGCAAGGACATCCAGGTTTATTCCACCAAGCGCGCCTGCCGCTCCTGCGGCCGCAGCTTCGCCGAGCTCGACCCGCGCCTGTTCTCCTACAACTCCAAGCACGGCTGGTGCGCCAAGTGCTATGGCACCGGCCTCAACATCGACGAGGTCGACTGGTCCGACGAGCGCGCGCGCACCGGCGCCGAGGACAACGTGCTCGATTCGTGGATCGAATGGCTCGAGGTCGACCAGGAGTGCGAAGCGTGCGAGGGCAGCCGCCTCAACCCCGAGGCGCTCGCGGTGCGCTGGCGCGACAGGAATATCGCGGAATATGCGGGCGAGCCCATTCAGGGGCTCAAGAGTTTATTCTCCAAAATAAAAACAAGCGGAAGAGAAGCGGAAATCGCCCGCGACATCGTGGCCGAGCTGAAGTCGCGCTTGAGCTTCCTCGAGGAAGTCGGCCTGGGCTACCTCACGCTCGACCGCTCGGCGCCGACGCTCTCCGGCGGCGAGGCGCAGCGCATCCGCCTGGCGGCGCAGCTCGGCTCCAACCTGCGCGGGGTCTGCTACATCCTCGACGAGCCCACCATCGGGCTGCACCACCGCGACAACAAGATCCTGCTAGACGTGCTGGAGAAGCTCGAGGCGAAGGGCAACTCGCTGGTAGTCGTCGAGCACGACGAGGACACCATCCGCCGCGCCCACCACGTCCTCGACCTCGGTCCCGGCGCCGGCAAGCTCGGCGGCTACGTGGTGGCCGAAGGCGACGCCGAGGAGCTGGCCAGGAATCCGGATTCGGTCACCGGGCGGTTCCTGAAGAACCCGCTGCGGCATCCGCTGCAGCCCAGGAGAAAAATCTCGAAGGACATCCCTTTCCTCGAGATCGAGAAGGCCCGCCTGCACAATCTCAAGGGCATCGATGCCCGCTTCCCGCTCGGCCGCCTGATCGCGGTCACCGGCGTGTCGGGCTCCGGCAAGTCGACCCTGGCGCGCGACATCCTGTTCCGGTCCCTGTCTGAAAAAACGCTGGTCGGCTGCAAGGCCCTCAAGAACCGCCAGCGCGTCGAGCGCGTGCTGGAGGTGGACCAGACGCCGATCGGCAAGACGCCGCGCTCGTGCCCGGCCACCTATATCGGCTTCTGGGACTCGATCCGGCGGCTGTTCGCCGACACCAGCGAGGCGCGCGTGCGCGGCTGGAGCGCGAGCCGCTTCTCGTTCAACACCAAGGGCGGGCGCTGCGAGGAATGCGAAGGCCAGGGCGTGAAGCGCATCGAGATGTCCTTCCTGCCCGACGTGCGCGTCGCCTGCGAGGCCTGCAGCGGCGCGCGCTTCAACCCCGAGACGCTGGCGGTGCGCCTGCGCGGCAAGACGGTGGGCGAAGTGCTCGGCATGAGCATCGACGAGGCGGTCGAGTTCTTCGCCGCCCATGCTTCGATCCACCGCTGCCTGCGCCTGCTGCAGGACGTGGGGCTCGGCTACCTGACGCTGGGGCAGCCGAGCCCCACGCTCTCCGGAGGGGAAGCACAACGGATCAAGCTGGTTTATGAGCTGTCAAAGACAAATACGGCTTCCACTCTCTATGTGCTCGACGAGCCGACCGTCGGCCTGCACATGGCCGACGTCGAGAAGCTGATCCGCGTGCTGCACCGGCTGGTCGACGCCGGCAACACGGTGGTGGTGATCGAGCACAACCTCGACGTCATCGCCGAAGCCGACTGGATCATCGACCTCGGGCCCGAGGGCGGCTCGGGCGGCGGCCGCGTCGTCTTCGCCGGCGTGCCGGAGAAGATGAAGGCCGGCCACACCGGCGAGGCGCTTTCAGAATTTCTCGCGCAAAGGCGGTAGCCCTGATGGTCGTCGCCCCGGTGCTGTGGAGCACCGCGGGCGTCGTCACGCGCCATGTCGAGCGCGCCGAGCCCTTCGAGCAGGTGTTCTGGCGCAGCCTGTTCGCATTCGCCTTCGTCCTTCTGGCTCTCAGAAAAAATCCCTTGAGCGCCGTGCGGGCGGCCGGCTGGCCCGGACTTTTCTCCGGCGCGATGTGGGCGGTGATGTTCACGGCGTTCGTCGTCGCCCTGTCGCTCACTACGACGGCGAACACGCTGGTGGTGATGAGCGTTTCTCCCCTGCTCACCGCCTTTCTTTCGTTTGTCATCCTGAAGGAAGACGTCTCCATGCGGACCTGGCTCGCCGCGGGCGCGGCCGCGGTGGGCATCGCGTGGATGTTCCACCACGGGTTCACCGGCGGCCATCTCGCCGGCATGCTGGTCGCCTTGCTGATCCCGTTCGCCTCCGCGGCGAACCTGATTGCACTGCGCGCCGCTGCGGCCCGCGTCGATCTCATACCGGCAGTGATGCTCGGCGGTGCGCTGTCGTGCCTGATCGCGTTGCCGCTCGCCCTGCCTTTCAACGCCTCGGCCAGGGACTTGCTGCTGCTCGCGTTGCTCGGTGTATTCCAGCTCGGCCTGCCGTGCATGCTCCTCGTGCTTGCCAGCCGCACGCTGCGCGCGCCGGAGATCGCGCTGCTCGGTCTGCTCGAGGTCGTTCTGGGCCCGCTATGGGCCTGGCTGGGCGCCGGCGAAGCGCCGGGAACCGCGACGCTTTATGGCGGCGCCATTGTCCTCGCGGCACTCGTTCTGAATGAAATCAGCACGATGCGTGAGAAACCTGTATGATGCGTTCCAGGTTGCTGTTGCGCACATCCGGTTAGCGTTTCAGTCTGTTACTCCCGGTCCATCCTGGACCGCCAAATAACAAGCCTAAAAAGCATCTGCCTGAACCGGTCGAAGGTTGATCCTTCACAGGCCGATCTCAGGAGAAAGTCATTACTACGTCGTTCGATTCACTCGGCCTCTCGGCCGAGCTGCTCCGCGCTGTCGCCGAGCAGGGCTACACCGTTCCCACCCCCATCCAGGCGCAAGCCATCCCGGTTGTCCTCGCAGGCCGCGACCTGTTGGGCGCCGCGCAGACCGGCACCGGCAAGACCGCCGGCTTCGTGCTGCCGATCCTGCAGAAGCTGACCGACAAGTCCAGCGCCAGCGCTTCCCCCGCCCGCCATCCCGTGCGCGTGCTGATCGTCACCCCGACCCGCGAGCTCGCGCTCCAGGTCGAGGAAAGCGTGCGCACCTACGGCAAGCACGTCAAAGTGAAATCGACGTGCATCTACGGCGGCGTCGGCATGCAGCCGCAGGTCGATGCGGCGCGCCGCGGCGTCGACATCATCGTGGCGACCCCCGGCAGACTGCTCGACCACGTGCAGCAAAGGACCGTCGACCTTAAGCAGGTCGAGATCCTGGTGCTGGACGAGGCCGACCGCATGCTCGACATGGGCTTCATCCACGACATCCGCAAGATCCTCGCCCTGCTCCCCTCGACGCGCCAGAACCTGCTGTTCTCGGCCACCTTCCCGGAAGAGATCCGCAAGCTGGCGAGCTCCTTCATGAAGAACCCGGCGACCGTCGAGGTCGCGCGGCGCAACACGCCCGCCGAGCTGGTCGCGCAGGTGCAGCACCCGGTGGACCATGACCGCAAGCGCGAGCTGCTCGCCCACCTCGTCAAGACGAACGACTGGCGCCAGGTGCTGGTGTTCTGCAAGACCAAGCACGGCGCCAACCGCCTCGCCGACCAGCTCAGCAAGGGCGGCATCGAGGCCGACGCGATCCACGGCAACAAGAGCCAGAACGCCCGCAACCGCGCACTCCGCAGCTTCAAGGACAACGAGCTGCGCGTGCTGGTGGCGACCGACATCGCCGCCCGCGGCATCGACATCGAGGCGCTGCCGCACGTCGTGAACTACGACCTGCCGCACGTCGCGGAAGACTACGTGCACCGCATCGGCCGCACCGGCCGCGCCGGCAGCGAGGGCGAGGCCGTGTCGCTGGTGTCCCATGAAGACCGCCCGCTGATGGCGGCGATCGAGCGCCTGATGGCGCGCGAAGTCACCAGCCGCGTCGTTGACGGTTTCGAGCCGGGCCAGCGCGGCACCCGCCCGGCTGCCGAGGAGCGCCCCGCGCGTGGCAACGGCGGACGCCGTCCGCAGAATTCACAGCGCCAGCCACGTCCCCAAGGACAAAGGCAGGGGCAGGGGCAGCGGCAGTCGCAGCCGCAGGGACAGCGGCAGCCGCAGGGCGCGCGCCCGCAACGCGACGGCCAGCGCCCTGCGAATGGCGATCGGCAGCCGCGCTTCAACGGCGACCAACCGCGGTCGAACGGACAACCCCGCTCCAACGGCGGCGGTCAGCCTCGGCATGGGCAATCGCGCCCGCAGGGACAGCCTCACCATGCCCGCCGCCATCAGGCGCCGGCGCGCCTCCCGGCCCACATCGCCGCCGAGCAAGCCGCGCAGCTCGAAGAAGCACGCGCCCGCATGAGAGCCGAGGGCGAAGCCGCCGCGCCGAAGAAGGAAGGCGGCATCTCCGGCTTCATCAACGGCCTGCTCGGCAACAAGCGCTAAGGGCTGGTGGTAGCAGACGCCTGGGCTGCGGCCATGCGCCGCAGTTCGGGCACGCACGAGCCACAGTTGGTGCCGCACTTCAGGCTCGCCTGAAGCGCCTGCAGCGATTTCGACTCGCCGAGGAAGGTATTGATGTCGCTCTCGGCGACGTCGAAGCAGTTGCACACGGTGCGGCCGCGCGGCTGCGGCGTTCCCGGCGGCGCGTCCACGGGGAGCGACAGGTAGCGGCGCAGCTCGCCCACGGGCGCGGCGCGTTCCCATAAGTCCTTCAGCCACGCTTCGGCCCTCGTATCGCCCGACAGGCGTACCGCGCGCACTGCATCGCCTTGCAGCGAGATGCGGCGCCCGACCCCTTTGGCGATATCCAGGTGCACCACGTCCTCGACGTCGAGCCCGAATAGCGCGTCGATCTCGCCCAGCAGCTTGGCGGGCAGCGCTTCCTCCGCGGCCAGCGCCAGGCGCACGCCGGGCCGGTCGCGGCCGATCAGCGTGCGCACGGCATGCGGCGCCGCCTGCATGAATTTATCCAGGGAATTGAAATCGGCATGGCCGAATACGACCATGCGCCACGGCAGCGAGGCGGCTTCCAGCCTTGCCGCGCAGTGCTTGAGCTCGGGCTGGTGCGATGAAGGATCGAGCGCGGCAAGGGTCAGCTCATTCATGCCGCGCCGGCCGGCGCCGCCCAGGAAACGCGCGCCCCAGTGCATCGGCGCGAACATCACGCCACGCGGCAGATCCGGATCGGCGACGGCCCGCAGAAAGGTATGCCCGCGGCGCGACTCGAGCTTCGCAAGGCCGCCCTGCTCGATGCCCAGCGCCGCAAGATCCTGCGGATTGACCGCCACGCCCGGCTCGGGCTCGTGGGCGAACAGGCCGGCGATCGTCCCGGTGCGGCTCATGCCGTGCCATTGGTCGCGCAGGCGCCCGGTGGTGAGCCGCAGGGGGTAGCGCTCGTCGACCTCTTCCGCAACGGCCTGATAGGCCGTCGGCACGAAGCGCGCGCGGCCCGAAGGCGTGGGAAAGACTCCGTCCTCATACAGGCGCTTGCGCCCGGTGGCCGCGTTCTCGGCGAACGGCCATTGCTGCGGCCCGCGCTCGTCGAGCAGCGCGTACGACAGCCCGGTGATGTCCAGGTCGCGGCCGCGCGTGGTCTCCCTATGCTCGTCGAAGATGCTCTCAGGGCTTTCGTACGGGAAAAGCTTCTCCCCGTATTGCGAGAACCGTCTCGCGAACTCCACGGCGATCGACCAGTCGGGACGGGCCTCGCCGGGCGGGCGTACGGCGGCGCGCACGCGCGAGATGCGGCGCTCGGAATTCGTCATCGTGCCCTCCTTCTCGCCCCAGCCGGCGGCGGGCAGGAACACGTCGGCGTACGCGGCGGTCTCCGTGTGTCGGTAGGCATCCTGCACGACGACCAGCTCGGCGCGCTCGAGCGCCTCGTGCACCAGATGCTGGTCGGGCAGCGATTGCGCGGGGTTGGTGCACGCGATCCACACTGCCCTGATCCGGCCGTTGCGAATCGCCTCGAACATCTCGACCGCGGTCTTGCCGGGCTTTCCGGGAACGCTTTCCACGCCCCAGAACTGCGCGATCTCATTCCGGTCTCCCCGGCTGCCCAGATCACGATGCGCCGACAGCAGGTTGGCCATCCCGCCGACTTCACGCCCGCCCATCGCGTTGGGCTGCCCGGTGAGGCTGAAAGGTCCCGCCCCCGGCTTGCCGATCTGCCCGGTCGCGAGGTGCAGGTTGATCAGCGCGGCGTTCTTGGCCGTGCCGCTCGAGGACTGGTTGAGACCCTGGCAATAGAGCGACAGCGTCGACTTCGAGGTTGCGAAGATCCGCGCCGCCTCGAAGATGTCGTCCGCGGGCACGCCGCAGATGGCTGCCGCTCGCGCGAGGGGGAAATCCTCCAGCGTGTCGAAACCCGCCGTGTGGCGGCGGATGTATTCGTCGTCGCACCAGCCCTGGCGGCGCATCACGTGCAGCATTCCGTTGAACAGCGCGACGTCGGTGCCGGGCGCTATCTGCAGATGCAGCGTAGCGGCGCGGGTGGTTTCGGTGCGGCGCGGATCGACCACCACGATGTGCCGGGGCTTCGCGGCCTCCAGCCGGCGAAACAGCACCGGGTGAGCCCACGCGGCGTTGCTGCCGGCGATGAACACGCACTCGGCCGCTTCCAGGTCCTCGTAGCACGCCGGCGGTGCGTCGGCGCCGAGCGTCTGCTTGTAGCCCGCCACGGCCGAAGCCATGCACAGGCGGGAGTTGGTGTCGATGTTGTTGGTGCCGATCAGCCCCTTCGCCAGCTTGTTGAAGACGTAATAGTCCTCGGTGAGGAACTGTCCCGAGATATAGAACGCGACTGCGTCGGGCCCGCTTTCCTGGATGATCTGGTTGAACTCATCGGCGACGAAGGTCAGCGCTTCCGCCCAGGTTGCCCTGCGCTCGCGTATCTCCGGATAGAGGGCTCTGAAGGACGCATCGGCCTTGTGAAGCGACAGGCCCTTGGTGCACAGGCGGCCGAAGTTCGCGGGGTGGGAGGGATCGCCTCTTACCGACGCGATCGCGCCATTTTCCACTTTTGCCAGGACTCCGCATCCCACGCCGCAGTAGCAGCAGGTCGTGGCCACCTCGCGGCGCGGCTCCACCACCACGAAGCCGTCCTCCACCCGCGCTCCGTACACCGGCACGCGCGCCGCGCCGTCCTCGATGCAGCGGCCCGACAGCAGGCTGAAGTGCTGCTTGTAGACCGGCGAGGCGACGACCGGCTCGCCCTTCAGATCGCCGACGATGCCGCGCGACAGGACGTTGGCGCCGGAGAAGGGGTCGCGGTTGCCCACCGCATAGATTTTCTCTTCAATTCTGAAAACCGCTACCTGCTCGCCGCCCACCAGCGCACACACGCCGGTGTCGGGGACGATGTCCTCGAGAAGGCAAACCCGAACCGCCATGGGCTCATGCAACTTCAAGTGCCGAGTCCCGTTCTTCCGGCCGCGCGGGGCGGATCTGGCCGCGCTCGGCGACGAAGATCACGCTGCGGTCGGGCTCGTCGCTGTTCACGAAATGGCGGAAGCGCTTGAGGATCTCCGGCGTCTCGATCGCCTTCTTCCACTCGCACTCGTAGCCCTCGACGTGCTTCTGCATGTCCGCCTCGAGCTCGGCGCCGATGCCCAGCGAGTCCTCGCACACCACCTTGCGCAGGTACTCGATGCCGCCCTCGAGGTTCTCCAGCCATACGCTCGTGCGCTGCAGCCGGTCCGCGGTGCGGATGTAGAACATGAGGAAGCGGTCTATGTACCGAATCAATAACTCATCATTCAAATTCGAAACGAGGAGATCGGCGTGCCGCGGCTTCATCCCGCCGTTGCCGCAGACGTAGAGGTTCCAGCCCTTCTCGGTGGCGATGATGCCGACGTCCTTGCCCTGCGCCTCGGCGCACTCGCGCGTGCAGCCGGAGACGGCCATCTTCAGCTTGTGCGGCGCGCGCAGGCCGCGGTAGCGGTTCTCGATGTCGATCGCCATCTTCACCGAGTCCTGCACGCCGTAGCGGCACCAGGTGCTGCCGACGCAGGACTTTACCGTTCTGAGGGCTTTGCCATAGGCGTGGCCGGACTCGAAGCCGGCATCCACCAGCTCCTTCCAGACGAGGGGCAGCTGCTCGACGCGGGCGCCGAACAGATCGATGCGCTGCGCGCCGGTGATCTTGGTGTAGAGGCCGTACTTCGCGGCCACCTCGCCCAGCACGACCAGCTTCGCCGGCGTGATCTCGCCGCCGGGCACGCGCGGCACGATCGAGTAGGTGCCGTCCTTCTGCAGGTTGGCGAGGAAATGGTCGTTGGTGTCCTGCAGCGGCGCGTGCTGCGGCTTCAGGATCATCTCGTTCCAGCACGAGGCGAGGATCGAGGCCACCGCCGGCTTGCAGACGTCGCAGCCCCTGCCCTTGCCGTGCTTCGCCACCAGCTCGTCGAAGGTGCGGATCGAATTGATCTTCACCAGGTGGAAAAGCCCCTGGCGCGAATGCGCGAAATGCTCGCAGAGATGATTCGTCACCGTGAAGCCGCGCTTCTTCATCTCGGCGTCGAGGATCTGCTTGGTGAGCGGCGCGCAGCCGCCGCAGCTGGTGGCAGCTTTTGTTTTTGTTTTCAGTGAACCCAAAGAAGTACATCCGCCTGCTATCGCCGCGCAGATCTGCCCCTTCGACACGCTGTTGCAGGAGCAGACCAGCGCGCTGTCCGGCAGCAGCTCGACTCCAAGGCCTTTGAATGAAGAAGACCTGTTTGGAAGAATCAGATCCTCGGGACGCTCCGGCAGCGGCATCGGGTTCAGCGCCATCTGCAGCAGCGTGCCGTAGTCCGAAGCGTCGCCCAGCAGGATCGCGCCCAGCAGATTCTTGCGATCGCCGCTTACGACCAGCTTCTTGTAGACGACCTCGTCCGTATAGACGTAGCTCAGCGCGTCGGGCGTGCTTGCGTGCGCGTCGCCGATCGAGGCGACATCGACGCCCATCAGCTTGAGCTTGGTGCTCATGTCGGCACCGAGGAACTGCACCTCGGCGTCGCCGGCGAGGTGGCGCGCCGCCACCTCCGCCATCTGGTAGCCCGGTGCCACCAGGCCGAAGATGCGGCCTTCCCACAGCGCGCACTCGCCGACGGCGTAGATGTCGGGATTGGTGGTCTGGCAGCGGGAATTGATCCGGATGCCGCCGCGCTCGCCGACCGCGAGACCGGCGGCGCGCGCCAGCTCGTCTCGCGGCCGGATGCCGGCGGAGAACACGACGACGTCGGTTTCGAGCGCCGTGCCGTCGGTGAACACGAGCTTGTGGCGATGCGCGCTGCCTTGAACGATTTCCTTCGTGTTCTTGGAAACATGAACCCTGGCGCCGAGGGCCTCGATCTTGCGCCGCAGCAGCTGCCCGGCCGCATCGTCGAGCTGGACCGACATCAGGCGCGGGGCGAATTCGACGATATGCGTCTCGAGCCCGAGGTCCTTGAGCGCCTTTGCCGCCTCCAGGCCGAGCAGGCCGCCGCCGATGACCGCGCCCACCTTCGTGCGCGCCGCCGCCGCGGTGATGACCTCGAGATCCTCGATGGTGCGATAGACGAAGCAGTCGCGCCGGTCCTTGCCCGGGACCGGCGGCACGAACGGATAGGAGCCGGTGGCGAACACCAGCTTGTCGTAGGGTACGTCGCGGTAGCGCGCCGAGCGGACCAGCTTCTTCTCAGGGTCGATCGACAGGACGCTGTCGTTGAGGCGAAGCGTCACGCCGTGCTGCTGGAAGAACTTCTCGGGAACGACGTTGAGATCGGTGGCGCTTTTCCCCGAGAAAAAGCTGGTGAGCTGCACCCGGTCGTAGGCCGGGCGCGGCTCCTCGCAGAAGGCGGTGATCTCCAGCTCGCTGCCGCGCGCCACCAGCTGCTCGAGGAAGCGCTGGCCCACCATCCCGTTGCCGATGACGACGACCCGGCTCATTTCACTCACTAGGCCGCTTTCAGCCGCGTCTTGCTGGCCTGTTTTTCGTACAGGAACTCCAGCACCCTCGCGCGCAGCTCCATGAAGCGCGGGTCGTGCGCCAGCGTGAGCCGCTCGCGCGGCCGCGGCAGCCCGACTTCCAGCACCTCGCCGATCCTCGCCGCCGGACCGTTGGTCATCATCACCACGCGGTCGGAAAGCAGCACCGCCTCGTCGACGTCGTGCGTCACCATCAGCACGGTCGATCCGGTGCGCTCGACGATGCGCATCAGCTCGTCCTGCAGCGTGGCCCGCGTGAGCGCGTCGAGCGCGCCGAACGGCTCGTCGAGCAGCAGCATCTTGGGCTCCATGGCGAGCGCCCGGGCGATGCCCACCCGCTGCTTCATGCCGCCGGAGATCTCGTGGGGATATTTGTCCTCCGCATGCGAGAGCCCCACGAGTTCAAGCGCTGCATGGGTTTTGCTTTTCAATTCATTCTTCTTCACCGGGAAAACGCGCTCGACAGCCAGGTAAACGTTCTCGAAGCACGTCAGCCACGGCAACAAGGAGTGGTTCTGGAACACCACGCCGCGATCGGGGCCCGGTCCGCCGATCTCGCGCTCGGCGAGGATCAGCGCGCCCACAGTAGGCCGCAGCAGGCCGGCGACCAGGTTGAGCAGCGTCGACTTGCCGCAGCCGGAGTGGCCGATGAGCGAGACGAATTCGCCGCGCTCGATCGTCAGGTCGATGCCGGTGATGGCATCGAATGTGCCGAAGCTCATGCCGACTCCCTCTACACGGAGATACTTGTCAAGATCCATAGCTGAATCTCCGCGCGAGGAGCATCAGGCCCTGCTCCAGCAACAGGCCGACGATGCCGATGGTGAAGATGGCGATGATGATGTGCTCGACCTTGAGGTTGTTCCACTCGTCCCACACCCAGAAGCCGATGCCGACGCCGCCGGTGAGCATCTCGGCGGCGACGATCACCAGCCAGGCGATGCCGATTGACAGGCGCACGCCGGTGATCATGTAGGGCAGCACGGCGGGAAAAAGAATTTTCGTGAACACCTTCCACTCCGACAGGTTCAGCACGCGCGCGACGTTGAGATAGTCCTGCGGGATCTGGCGCACGCCCACCGCGGTGTTGACGATCATCGGCCACAGGCTGCAGATGAAGATGACCCAGATCGCCGCCGGGTTTGCCGCCTTGAAGACCAGCAGCCCGATCGGCAGCCAGGCGAGCGGCGACACGGGCTTGAGCAGCGCGATGATCGGCGCCGCCATGCCCGCAGCGAATTTGAAGCGCCCGATGATGAAGCCGAGCGGAATGCCCACCAGCGCCGCCAGCCCGAAGCCGATGCCGACGCGTTGCAGCGACGAAACGACGTTCCAGCCGATGCCCTGATCGTTCGGCCCCTTGCTGTAGAACGGGTCGGCGAAGATCTTGGCGGCCGCGGCGCCCACGGTGAGCGGGTCGGGGATGCGGCCGCCGAACTTGGCGACCGCGGCCCAGGCCGCGACGAACACGGCGAGGCCCGAAACGCACGCGATGACGCTCATCAGCCATTCCGGCGCCACCACCCGCCGGTAGCCGGTTTCGAGCTTCGCCCTGGCCGCGTCGGCCTTCGGGCCGAGCACCGCGGCGGCCGGGTGCGCTGGACTGGTTCTTATGGGAATGATTTCCTTTCTGAGCGGTACGGCCGCCATTCACGCCACCTTGATCTTGAAGGAGCCGGCGTACTTCTTCGCGTCCCTGCCGTCCCACACCACGCCGTCCATGAACTTGGCAGTGCGGAACGCATCCTTGGGCAGCGGGGTCTTGGTGGCGGCAGCCGCCTGCTTGTAGATGTCGATGCGGTTCACCTTCTGTGCCACCGCCAGGTAGTCCGGGTCCTCCTTCAGCAGCCCCCAGCGCCGGTGCTGGCTCATGAACCACATGCCGTCGGAGAGGAACGGGAAGGTGACGTAGCCGTCGTTGTAGAACTTCATGTGGTCCTTGTCGTCCCACACCTTGCCGATGCCGTTGTCGTAGCGCCCGAGCATGCGCGCGACGATCACGTCCTTGTCGGTGTTGACGTAGGACTTGTCAGACACCACTTCCGCCGTCTTTTGCCGGTTGGAGAGCGAGCTGTCGATCCAGCGCCCGGCGTCGATGATCGCCGCGGTCATGGCGCGCGCGGTGTTGGGATATTTCTGCGTGAACTCGGCGGTGCAGCCGAGCACCTTCTCCGGATGGTCCTTCCACAGGTCCTGCGTCGTATTGGCGGTGAAGCCGATCTTGTCGATGACCGCGCGGAACGGCCAGGGCTCGCCGACGCAGTAGCCGTCCATGTTGCCGACGCGCATGTTCGCCACCATCTGCGGCGGCGGCACGGTGATCGTCTTCGCGTCCTGGAACGGGTGGATGCCGTGCGCGGCGAGCCAGTAGTAGATCCACATGGCGTGCGTGCCGGTCGGAAACGTCTGCGCGAAGGTGTACTCGGCCTTCTCGGTCTTCATCAATTTACTCAGGGAATCTCCATCCCTGACGCCCCTGTCGTAGAGCTTGCGCGAGAGCGTGAACGCCTGGCCGTTGTGGTTCAGGTTCATCAGGATGTTCATGTCCTTCTTCGGCCCGCCCAGGCCAAGCTGCACGCCGTAGACCAGGCCGTACAGGACGTGCGCCGCGTCGAGCTCGCCGTTCACCAGCTTGTCGCGCACCGCCGCCCACGAGGCTTCCTTCGAGGGGACGATCTTGATGCCGTACTTCTTGTCGAACTCCATCACCGAGGCCATCACCACCGAGGAGCAGTCGGTGAGCGGAATGAAGCCGATCTTCACTTCCTTCTTCTCCGGCGCGTCCGAGCCTTGTGCCCAGGCGCCCACGCGCACCGCCTCAGGCACCATGCCGACCAGCCCGGCCGCACCGGCCTTCTTCAGAAAATCCCTTCTGCGCACGCTCATCCACGTTCTCCCCAGACAATAAAAAAAGGCGTTGGGAATTCCGCTTTCGCGAAATTTCCGAACGCCTTCGTTCGTTAAACGCAGGGCGCGCCGTTGCGCCCGCTCGATCCTAGTTACGCAAGTGCTATGCCATTTCCGGTTTTGAACAGAAACATGTACTTAAGAAAGGACATTTCATACAGGAACGCACTATTGCAGTGCGTCACGCACCGAGAAGGTCCGCCGCGTCGACGACCTTTTGCGCGACCTCGGCGAGCTTCAGCTTGCGATCCATCGCCATCCTTCTGAGCGCCGAGTACGCGGCGTCCTCGTCCAGGCCGCGGCTCTTCATCAGCAGTCCCTTGGCCTTCTCCACCACCTTGCGCTCAGAGAGCTTGAGATTGGCCTCGGCGAGTTGCGTGCGTAACCCCTGGTAGTCCTCGAAGCGCGCCACCGCGGCTTCCACGATCGACTTGATCCGGTTCCTGTCCAGGCCGTCCACCACGTAGGCCGACACGCCGGCGCGCGTCGCGGCGCGGATCGTCTCGGGCGCGTCGTCCTGCGAGAACATCACCACCGGCCGCGGCGAGTTCTGGCTGACGAACACCAGGTTCTCGAGCACGTCGCGGCTCGGCGAATCCATGTCGATGACGATGACATCGGGCTTGAGATCCTCGATGGTCTTGAGGAGCGCGAGCGGCGAAGAGAGAGTCGCCGTCACCTCGTGTCCCGCCTGCAGCAACCCCTCGCGCAGCAGCTCGGCGCGCTCCGGCGACTCGTCGACGACCAGGACGCGCATGCTCAGGCCGAAGCCAACTGCTTGCCCTGCATGAGCGCCGCGATCCTGCCGTAGGCGGCGACCCACGCGAACTCGGTTTCCTCGGTGAACGCGTCGCCGAGCCCCTGCTTCAAGGTCCAGAGCAGGGCCTCGGCCACGGTCCGGTAGTGAGAAGGCTGCACGCCGTAGCCGTCGTGACGCTGGCCGAGCTGCTTCACCGCAGGCTCGAGACGCTCGAAAGCGCTCAGCCCGTGCACCACCGTGTTGAGCATCGTCATCAGCTTGCGCCCCTGCAGCTTGAGGTCGCCCTTGAACATCGGCTTGATGGACGGGTCCAGCGCGAAGAGACGGCTGTAGAACAGCTCCGCCGCGGTGTCCGAGATCGGCAAAACCTTGCGCCAGCTCTCCTGGATCAGCGCGACCTGCTGGGGAGTCATGTTTACCTCACCTCCCGTGTTGGCCTCTCCTCACGGTTGGTTTCGCAAATCGCATGCCAGGCATTTTCCCTTGCAAATCAGAACCCCAGCGTAGGGGGCGCGCACTAAGCCGGGGCGGCAGCCGGGGCAATGCACCACTAAAATACCGGCATGAGAGAAGCCCAACCGAACGCCATCCACCTCAAGGACTACACCCCGCCGGCTTTCAGCGTCGACACCGTCGAGCTCGACGTCGATATTCGCGAAGACCACGCGCTGGTGCGCGCGACGCTGCAGATCCGCAGGAATGCTCCGGGCCCCCTCGTGCTGGATGGGGATGAACTTGAATTGCTTTCCATCACCCTCGACGGCAAGCCCGTCGTTCACGAAGTCAAACCCGAGCAGCTTGTCGTTCCGCAAGTCCCCGACCGTTTCACGCTGGAGACGGTAACGCGCGTCGTGCCGCAGAAGAACACCAAGCTCGAAGGCCTGTACGCGACCAAGCACGGCTTCGTCACGCAGTGCGAGGCGCAGGGCTTCAGGCGCATCACCTGGTTCCTCGACCGGCCCGACGTCATGGCGCGCTACACCACGACAGTGCGCGCCGATCAGAAGAAGTATCCGGTGCTGCTTTCCAACGGCAACCTCGTCGCTGCGGGAGAAGGCTGGGCGAAGTTCGAGGATCCGTTCCCGAAGCCCTGCTACCTGTTCGCGCTGGTGGCGGCGAACCTCGAGGAGCTGCGCGAGGGCAATCTCTCGATCTACGTCGAGCCGGGCAAGCTCGACCAGGCCGGCTGGGCGATGGACTGCCTGAAGCGTGCCATCGCCTGGGACGAGAAGCGCTTCGGCCTCAAGCTCGACCTCAAGGAATACAAGATCGTCGCCGTCGGCGACTTCAACTCGGGGGCGATGGAGAACAAGGGCCTCAACATCTTCAACACCAAGTACGTGCTGGCGCGCGCCGACACTGCTACCGACGTCGACTACCTGAACATCGACCGCGTGGTGGCGCACGAGTACTTCCACAACTGGACCGGAAATCGCGTCACCTGCCGCGACTGGTCCAGTTGTGGAAGTACTCGTGCGCCCACCGTGTTCCGCGACCAGGAATACGGCGCCGACACCTATTCGCGCGCCGTGACGCGCATCCAGGAAGTCCGCGGCCTGCGCGCGTCGCAGTTCGCCGAGGACGCGGGACCGATGGCCCACCCGGTGCGCCCGCAGTCGTACGTCGAAATCCGCAACTTCTACACCATGACCGTGTACGAGAAGGGCGCGGAAGTCGTGCGCATGCAGCACACGCTGCTCGGCGAGGCGAAGTTCCAGGCCGGGATGCGCCTGTACTTCCAGCGCCACGACGGCCATGCGGTGACCTGCGACGACTTCGTGCAGGCCATGCAGGATGCCTCGGGCATCGACCTCACGCAGTTCAAGCGCTGGTACGACGTCGCCGGCACGCCGGTCCTCGACGTCCAGAGTTCTTTCGAGGGCGGCACCTTCACGCTGACCGTCAAGCAGTCGATGAACCCGCCTTTCCACATCCCTTTTGCCGTGAAAGTGGGTTCCCAGGAAAAACTGCTGTCGCTGAAGCGTCCGGAGGAGCAGTACAAATTCGAGAATTTGAAGGAGACGCCTGTCCCCTCGCTGCTACGAGGCTTCTCGGCGCCGGTGATCCTGAAGTATCCGTACACCGAAGCCGAGCTGCTGCACCTGATGGCGAACGACGACGACCCGTTCAACCGCTGGGAAGCCGGCCAGCGCCTCGCGACGCAAGCGATCCTCGAACAAGGCGGCAAGCCCTCGCCCGCCTTCCTCGGGGCGGCGCGCAAGCTGCTCGCGCATCCCGAGCCTGCGTTCGCCGCCGAAGCGCTGGCGCTGCCCGCCGAGAGCTTCCTCGCCGAGCAGATGGACGTGGTCGATCCCGATCGCCTCCACGCCTCGAGGAATTCTCTCCGCATTGAGCTTGCAAAAGCATTGAAGGACGACCTGCTCGGGGCCTACGAGAAGCTGAAAGGCAAAGGCGCCTATTCGCCCGACGCGGCGTCCGCCGGCAGGCGCGCGCTGCGCAATCTCAGCCTCGGCTACCTCGGCGAGCTCGGCATGTCGGCGCTGGCCTACGACCAGTTCAAGGCCGCGGACAACATGACCGACTCGATGGCGGCGCTCGGCGTGCTGGCCAATCTCGACTGCTCTGAGCGCGAAAGGGCGCTAGCCGCTTTCTACGCGCAATGGAAGGACGAGCCGCTGGTGGTCGACAAGTGGCTATCGGTGCAGGCGACCTCGCGCCTGCCCGGGACGCTGGCGCGCGTCAGGGAGCTGCTCGTGCACCCGGCGTTCGACATCAAGGTGCCGAACAAGGTCTACTCGCTGATCCGCGCCTTCGCTTCCAACCATGTCCGCTTCCACGCCGCGGACGGCGGCGGCTACGCGTTCCTGGCCGACCAGGCGGTCGCACTCGACGCGCTCAACCCGCAGGTCGCGGCGCGCATGGCGCGCGCCTTCGACCGCTGGAAGAAGTTCGACGAGGGCCGCAAGGCCCACGCGCGCCGCCAGCTCGAGCGCCTGCGCGACACCAAGGGCCTGTCGAAGGACGTCGGCGAGATCGTGACCAAGGCGCTCGCCTGAGTCATTCGACGCGCAGGAATTTCTGCGCGCGCCGTCCGGTGCCGACCTCGGCGGTGTACAGGTTGCCGCGCGAGTCGATCGCCATGTTGTGCACCCACTTCAGCTCGCCGGCCATGCGGCCGGCGCGGCTGAAGCGCGACAGCGTCTCGCCCGAGGTGCGATCGACCACCACGATCTGGTTGTTCGCGCCGTCGGCGACGAAGATGTAGCGCTGCGCTCGATCCTCCGACAGCACCAGGTCCCACACCGAGCCGTTCTGCAGCGTCTGCGGCTCGACGCGGTACTCGCGCACGAACTTGCCGGTTTTCTCGAATACCTGGATGCGGTCGTTGGCGCGGTCGCAGACGTGCACCAGGCCCTCGTTCGAAATGCGCACGCAGTGCACCGGGTTGCCGAAGGAGCGCGCTAACGCCACGCGCGGATCGTAGGGAGGAAGCTTGTCGTCGTGCGGCCGCTCGCCATAGGCGCCCCAATGGCGGCGGTAGGCGAGCGTGGCGACGTCGTACACGACGATCCGCCGGTTCGCGTAGCCGTCGGCGACGTACAGCTCGCCCGCATCGATCACCATGTGCGCCGGCCGGCCCAGGTCGCCCGCGCTGTTGGAGCCGCCCACGTTGCCCGGCTTGCCGAGCTGGCGCAGGAACTTGCCCTCCGGCGTGAACTGCAGGATCTGCTGGTCCTTCGCCCCGTTGCCGGCCAGCCAGACGGTGCCGTCGTCGGCGACAAAGATGCCGTGCTCGCTCTCGGGCCAGTCGAAGCCGGCGCCCTTGCCGCCCCAGCTTCGCAGCAGGTTGCCTTGCGCGTCGAACACCAGCACTGGCGGCGCCGGCGTGCAGCACTTGGTGGCCGGCGGGTTGGCCATCGCGCCCTTCTCGTCGTCGACCAGCGTGGCGGGCCGGTGCACGATCCAGACGCGGTCGTCCTTGTCGACGGCGATGCCCGCGACCTGGCCGAGGATCCAGTTCGACGGCAGCGGCTTCGGCCAGTAGGGATCGACCTTGAACTGCGGCGCGCCCGCGCTGCGCACGGGGTCCTGCTGGCATCCGGCTGCGAGAAGCATCGCTGCGGCAAGCACCATCCAGGCGATTTTCATGGCTGCTCCAGTTTGCGTTGCACGCGTTGCGCGAACTTCGCCACGTTCACCACCACCCGCTCGTGGCGCCCGTCCCCGATCAGCTCCTTCTCATCCTTGCACTCGACCGAGAAGAATACGGTGCGGCCTTCCACCTTGACCACCTCGACCAGCGCCCGCGCCTTCATCCCGACCGGGGTGGCGGCGATGTGGCGCACGTTCAGCACGGTGCCCAGGCTCTGATAACCCTCGGGCAGCAGGTGCTCGATCGCATCCAGCGCCGCCGCCTCGAGCAGGTTGATCATCACCGGCGTCGCCAGCACGGCCACCCTGCCGCTGCCGACGCGCGGCGCGGTGTGCTCGTCGCTGACTGTGATTTCCGCAGTGCCGCATAGGCCTGCCCGTACTTCCGTGGGTAGCGTCATGTTGTCCCGGTATCCGATCTTTTCGCCCAGTGTGACAAATCCCCTGCGCGGGCAGGGTTCCAGGCCCTCAGTATGGGGCGTTCTTTGCATTTCCTGACAGGGGCAAACCGGATGAAAGTCCGGGACGCAAAGCCACGGGCCTAAAGCGAATGCGCCAAGGCAGCCGGGCTGCGCCGGGTGATGGATACCCGGCTCAGTTGGCTGTCTTGGTCGCGAAGGGAGAAAAAGTCGTGACCAAGAAATCGGCAGTCCTCGCTGCAACGCTTTTCACAACGATCGCGGCGCTCCTGGCGCCCGCGGCCGGCGCGCAACCCGCCATTTTCATTGGCCAGTCGGCGGCGCTCACCGGCAGTCAGGCTGCATTCGGCAAGGAGATCCGCGACGGCGGCCTCGCCTTCTTCGAGGAGGTCAACCGCCAGGGCGGCATCCACGGCCGCCGCGTCGAGCTGATCACGCTCGACGACGCCGGCGTCGAGGCGAAGGCGAAGGAGAACGCGCTCCGGCTGATCAACGAGCTCAAGGTGGTGGCGCTGTTCGGCTTCATCTCGCGGCCGAGCTCGGTCGCCGGCGCGAAGATCGCCAGCGAAGCGAAAATCCCCTTCATCGGCCCGTTCTCCGGCACGCCGGCGCTGTACAAGTACGACCCCTATATTTTCACCGTGCGCGCCAGCTACGACGACGAGCTCGACACCATGGTGAAGCAGCTGGTTATGACCGGCCACAAGCGCATCGGCTTCGCATATCTCAGCGACGCGCGCGCGGTGAACGTGCCCCTGGTGGAGAAGCTGCTGGCGCAGCACGGCCTGAAGCCCGCGGTTCTGATCGGCCTGGACCGCACCTCGCCGGACGTCAAGCAGCAGGCCAAGGCGCTGGTCGAAGCCAACCCGGAGGTGCTGCTCGCGCTGGCGAACAACGTGCCGCTTACCGCGCTGACGCGCGAGGCGCGCAAGCAGGGCAACGCGACTCCGTTCTGGATCGTTTCCTTCGTCGACAGCAGCCTGATGGTGAAGGAGCTCGGCGGCCTCGCGCAGGGCCAGGTGTTCGCCCAGGTGGTGCCGCTGCCCACGAAACGCAACGTGCGCCTGGTGAAAGACTACCAGCGCGACTATCGCGCCCAGTTCCCGAACTCCCAGCTTTCCTTCACCAGCCTGGAGGGCTATATCGCCGCGCGCACCCTCGGCGAGGGCCTCAAGCGCTCCGGCCCGGCGCAACCCACCCGCGAACGCCTGGTGCGCACGCTGAGCGGCCTCAAGGTCGACCTGGGCGACTTCTGGATCGATTACAGCGGGGAAAGCCACAACGGATCGCGGTTCGTCGACCTCACGATCGTTAACAGGGACGGCCAGTTCCTCAACTGAAACGAATCCCGTAGTCTCGTAGAATAGCGGTGTGATGCCCACCCTATTCCGAACCCTATTCGCCACCCTGCTCGCCGCCGCGGCCATACCTGCCGCGGCCTGGCCCACCAAACCGATTACCTTCATCGTGCCCTACCCGCCCGGCGGCGGCACGGACATCATCGCCCGCATCTACCAGGAGCCTCTCGCCAAGGCGCTCGGCCAGCCGATCATCATCGAGAACCGCGGCGGCGCCGGCGGCTCGCTCGGCACTGCGATCGCGGCGCGCGCCACGCCCGACGGCCACACGATGCTCTTCACGCTGTCGTCGCACTCGATCAACCCGGTCATCTACCCGAAGCTGCCCTTCGACACCGAACACGACTTCAAGCCGGTATCCCTGGTCGCCTCGCTGCCGCAGCTCTTTGCCGTCAACCCGAACACGCCCTACAAGACCTTTGCCGAGCTGATGACCTACATCAGGAGCAATCCCGGCAAGCTCGACTACGCCTCGGTCGGCATCGGCTCGCCCAGCCACATGGCGGGCGAGCTGCTGAAGATGCAGACCACGACCTTCATGGTGCACATCCCCTATCGCGGCGGCGGCCCGGCGGTGGCCGCGACGATGGGCGGCGATGTGCCGCTGCTCATCGTCTCGATTCCGGCGGCGATGTCGCAGGTGCGTTCCGGCCGCCTGCGCGCTCTGGCCGTCAGCACGAAGAAGCGCTCGCCGATCCTGCCTAACGTGCCGACCATCGCCGAGGCCACCGGCCTGAAGGACTACGAGGTCGACTCCTGGTATGCGGTGTTCGCGCCGCTCAAGACACCCGACGAGGTTGTCGAGCGCATGCACAAGGAAATCGCGACCATCGCGGTGCGCCCGGACGTCAGCGCGAAGCTGCTCGAGCAGGGCGCGGTCGGCGTCGCCTCGACACCCGCCGAGCTCGGCAAGATAGTGACAAAGGAAATTGCGGAATGGCGCGCGGTAGTGAAGCGCGCGAACATCGAAGGCGAATAGCGATGGCAAGCGTCATGGCAATGAAGACTCGCCCGATCACCTCCGCCTTCGGCGCCGAGGTGCTCGATGTCGAGCTGCCGGAGCTGAGCGACGCTGCGTTCAAAGAGCTGCACGCCCTGTGGAAGGCGAGCGGCATCATGCTGGTGCGCGGCCAGACGAAGATGACCGACGCGCAGTTCGAGGCCTTCTCGAAGCGCTTCGGCGAGCTCGACCCGCCGCCCAACCAGGGCGTCGGCCGCAAGGGCGTGCCCGGCTTCCCCGACCTGTACGTCGTCTCCAACGAAGTCGACAAGTCGGGCGAGGCGCTCGGCGCGCTCGGCTACGGCGAGGCGGTGTGGCATACCGACATGAGCTACCTGCCGGTGCCGCCGATCGCCTCGATGCTCTGGTCGATCCGCCTGCCGGCCTGGGGCGGCAACACCTGGGCGGTCAGCATGGTCGCCGCGTTCGAGAACCTGCCCGCCGCGCTCAAGGAGCGCGCCAAGACGCTGCAGATCAAGCACGACGGTACGCGCGATTCCGGCGGCAACCTGCGCAAGGGTGTGGTCGACGATCGCAACCCGAAGACTGCGGCGGGCCACCCGCATCCGGCGGTGATCCGCGACCCGGGCAGCGGCAAGCCGGCTCTGTTCCTCGGCCGCCGCCCCGGCGCCTACGTCATGGGGCTCGAGATCGACGAGTCCGAGAAGCTGCTCGACGAGCTGTGGAAGCACGCCATCCAGCCGCGCAACGTGTACGAGCACAAGTGGCAGCTCGGCGACGTGCTGATCTGGAGCAACTACAGCACCATGCACCGGCGCGACGAGTTCGACAACCAGACCATCCGCCGCATGCACCGCAGCCAGATCAAGGGCTCCGCAGCCCCCGTCGCGTACTTCCCGTAGGTCAGTCCAGGCCGAGCGCCAGCCGCGCGGTGAAGTTGCGCTGCGGGCCCTCCTGCAGCGGATGGAAGCGCGCTCCCTGCGCGTCGCGGAACAGCTGCTCCAGCCCATGGCGGCGGTAGAACGCCGCCCCGCCCGCCACGTTCATCGCGGCATCCACCGTGCCGAGCACGCCGCGCGCCACCAGCGTGCGGTCGGTCATGCAGCGGCTGGTGGTCTCGCGCCCGGGCTTGCCGGCCGCGGCGCACGCCAGCCAGTCGGCGTGGGCCAGCTCCGCCAGGGCGAGCTGGTCCTCCATCTCGCCGATCTGCTGCAGCAGCACTTCGTCGGTCTTGCGCTTGCGCACCATCTCGAGCGCGCGGCCGCGTGCCGCCTGCGCCACACCGAGGTACACCGCATAGACCAGCGGCAGCGAGATCAGGCACAGCATGTCGAACAGCGGGTGCCATTTTCCGACCGGCCGCCGCGCGGTCACCGCGGTTTCCGCGACCAGAACGTTCTCCAGCGCCACGTCGTGCGATGCCGTATTGCGCATGCCAAGGGACTGCCAGGTGGGCTCGATGCGCACGCCGGCCGCTTTCAGCGGCACTGCGAAATGGATCACTTCGCCCTTCTCGCGCACCACGGCCGAAGTGACCAGGAGGTCGCCCGCCGGAACGCCGCTGCAGAAAGCCTTGCGGGCGGTGACGCGGTAGCCGCCTTCGGCCGCCACGGCGTCGCCCGAGCTGTCCAGCCAGTCGCCGCCGCCGGTCGAGATCAGCACGATCCGGTCGCGCGCCACGCGCTCGAGTAGCGGCGCCATCGGCGCCTTCTGGTTGCGCCAGCGCCACGCCGCCAGCGCAACGATGTGCGTATGCATGGAAAAGGCCAGCGCGGTGCTGGAGCAGGCGCGCGCCATGGTCTTCAGCATCTCGGCGAGCTCCGGCACCTCCATGCCGCGGCCGCCGAGCTCCGTCGGCACCGCCGCCGCCAGCAGGCCCGAGGCGCGCAGCTCGTCGAAGTTCTCCGCCACGAACTCGTCGCCTTGCGCCGTCTCCGGCACGCGCTCTGCGAAGCGCACGTTCATTTCTGCCACTGCTTCCCTCGCGTTCATGCTTCTCTCCTGGATTGGTTTCAGTGTTGGTGCGCGGCGAGCTTGGCAAGCTCCCCGGTGTAACGCGCCGCCTTGCCCGAGTCGCCCGCGAGCTTCGCGGCGCGCGCTGCGCCGGCCACCGCCCGCTGGCGGTTCGGCTCGCGCTCGAGCACCGACTCGAAGTCGCGCAGCGCCGAAGGCGCATCGCCCGCTTCGAGCTGCACGTAGGCGAGGAGCTCGCGCGCCGGCACGATCGGGCCCGGCGTGATGGCGTGCTTCTCGGTGGCGTCCTCGCGCAGCGCCGCCTTGCGCAATACGGCCAGCCCTTCGGCGCCCTTGCCCTCGGCGCGCAGCGCCAGGCCCTGGACGACCTCGGCCTGGATCGCGATCTGCTCCTGCCAGTACGGCACTTTTGTCGAGTCGCGCAATTGCTGCAGGCGCACGACCTGCGCCCGCGCCGCCGCGGAGTCGCCGCTCATCGCCGCACCGATGCCGCGGGCAAAGGCATTCACCGCCTCGGCGAAGGTGTACTTCTTCCAGGGGTAGGAGTCGGCGGCGAACAGCTCAAGCGCCGCCGCTTCCTTCCACGCCGCACGCTCGAGCGCGAGGCGCGCCGGCATCGCCGCATACGCGTACGCAGTTCCCGGGTGGTCGGTGCGCGCCGGGTTGGCCAGCGCCTCCTTCACCACCTCGCGCGCGGCGTCCTGCTGGCCGAGCTGCAGATGGGCGTAGACCATGTAATCGTAGGCATGCCACTTGTCGAACGACTTGTCGCTGCCGGCGCGCGCCGAAGCCCGGTTGGACTCGATCGATTCGCGCCATGCACCGACGCGCGTGAAGATGTGCGAGGGCATGTGCAGCGCGTGGGCGGCGTCGGGCGCGATCTTGCCGTAGCGCCGCGCGGCGTCGACGCCCTTGGCGGCGATCGGCGGATAGTCGTAGCTGTGGATCAGGTAGTGGGCGACGCCGGGATGCTCCGGCTGCGCCGCGAAGATCGGCTCGAGGATGGCCGCGGCCTTGAGCTGGTTGGTGTACTTCTTGTCGGACGGATCGAAGTTCGCCGACAGGACCAGCGCGTACAGCGTCGCCGCCTCCTGGTCTTGCGGATAGCGCTGCATGACCTGCTCCAGCGCGCTCTCGAACGCCTTGGCGCGGACGCGATGGTCGAGCTTGTCGTGGTCCTTGAAATACGCCGCCACCGCGTCGACGTAGTCGCGCTCGCGCTGGGATCTGAGGCCGGTACGGCGGGCGGTGTCGAGCCATCCGGGCGCCTCGCTCAGGATCGTGGGCGAGATCAGCGTGGGCCAAGTGAACGGGTTGCCGAGCGCGCCGAGCGCGCGCAGCCAGTGCACCATGCCGCACGACGGATCCGCCTGCAGGGCGCGCTCGTAGGGCTCGCGCATCTCCTCCCAGGCGAACGAGTGGTAATAGGCCATGGCGAGATTGAACTCGCGCTGCGCCGCGGCGTTGCATTCCACCTGGAACTGAACCTTGCCGAGCCGCGCCGGAGCGCCGCCGGCGTCGTGCGCCAATGCCGGGATTGCGAGCCCGAGGCCCAATACGACCGCTGCAATACGTTTCATGCCGCCCTCTTCTGGTTGATGCTGCCTTGCCTGGGCACGTCCGCCAGCGAGCTGAGCAGGAGCCAGGATGGAAACGCGCGCGCCCAGCGCCGCTCGCCGGACAGCCGGATCGAGCCGTTGAGCTGGGCCTGCGCGAACGTCAGGTCGCCGAGCCAGAACCGCGTGAAGGCGGCCAGCTCGGCGTCGATGAACAGCTGCACCTCGAAGCCCGGGTCCTTGGTGCAGACGTCGACGTCGTCGCGCTGCAGGACCAGCCAGAAGCTGCGCCGCTGGCGCGGCGGCACACCGCGGTAGTCGAACTGCACCGTGACGCGCTCCTCGGGCAGGCGGTCCTGCGCGATGCGCCGGCGCAGGTCCCACATCAGCAGCACCGAGTCGAGCTTGTCGCGCTCGACGCGCGAGGTCCAGCGCTGGCCCCACTTGCCCAGGCCGATGATGATGTCCTGGAACTCCTCGCCGCAGGGCGTCAGCCGGTAGTCGCCCTCGGCGCCGCGCTTCACCACGCCGACGCTCTCCAGATCGCGCAGCCGGCGCGCGAGAAGCGCCCGCGACATCCGCGGCACGCCGCGGTGGATGTCGTTGAACCGCGTGCTGCCGAGAATCAGCTCGCGCAGCACGAGGGGCGTCCAGCGCTCGGCGAAAATCTCGCTGGCGACGGAGACGGGACAGAACTGACCGTATTGGCTGCTCATTCTGCTAACCTATTCCTGCGGCCTGAGTGCCGCAAGTTCACATTCTGTACCGGTCAAAACCCCTATGAAACGCGTCCTGATCCTCGGTTGCGGCTTCGGCGGCCTGTGGGCCGCTCAAGGCCTGCGCAAGGCGCCGGTCGAAGTGACGGTAGTCGACCGCACCAACCACCACCTCTTCTCGCCGCTGCTCTATCAGGTCGCCACCGCGGGCCTGTCCGCACCGGCCATTGCCGCGCCGATCCGGCACATCCTGGCGGGGCAGAAGAATGCCACCGTGCTACTCGGCGAAGCGATGCATATCGATACGTTAACCAAACAGGTACAACTCGATAACAAGGAAGTCCTTGCCTACGACGCGCTGGTCGTGGCCACCGGCGCGGCCAACAGCTACTTCGGCAGCGACGCCTGGGCGCAGCACGCGCCGGCGCTGAAGACGCTCGAAGACGCGCTCGAGATCCGCAGCCGCATCCTGCTCGCCTTCGAGCACGCCGAGCGCGAGACCGACGCCGCGAAGCGCGCCGCCTGGCTCACGTTCGTCATCGTCGGCGCCGGCGCGACCGGCGTCGAGCTCGCCGGCACCCTCGCCGAGATCGCGCGCCATACGCTGCCCGGCGAGTTCCGCCGCTTCGACCCGCGCCACGCGCGCGTGGTGCTCGTGGAGGGCACCGACCGCGTCCTGCCGCCGTATCCGCCCGATCTGTCGGAGAAGGCGCGCCTGCAGCTCGAGCGCCTCGGGGTGACGGTGGCCCTGCAGAAGAAAATCACCGCGATCGACGCCGACGGCGTCTACATGGGAGAAGAGCGCCTGGAGGCGAAGACCGTGCTCTGGGCCGCCGGGGTCGCCGCCTCGCCGCTGGGGCGGGCGCTGGGCGCACCGCTCGACCGCGCCGGCCGCGTGCGCGTCGAGCCGGATCTATCGGTGCCGGGTCACCCGGAGATCTTCGTCATCGGCGACCTGGCCGCGGTGGACGGCGTTCCCGGCATCGCGCCGGCGGCAAAGCAGATGGGCCGCCACACGGCTTCCAACATCATTCTTTCGCTGAAAAGCGAAAAAACGCAGCCGTTCCGCTACCGGGACTATGGCCAGCTCGCCACCATCGGCCGCAAGGCCGCGGTGGCGATACTGGGACGGGTCAAGCTGTCCGGCTTCCCGGCGTGGTTCGTCTGGCTGACCGCGCACATCTACTTCCTGATCAACTTCCGCAACCGCCTGGTGGTGATGATCGACCTGGCCGGCGCGTATTGGACCTTTCACCGTTACGCCAGGATCGTCTCGAAGCGGATTACTTGACGTCGATCGTGCCCTTCATGCTGGGGTGCAGCCCGCAGATGTAGTCGTACGCTCCGGCCTTGTCGATGGTGAGCGAGGCCGTCTGACCACGCAGGAACACCGCCGTCCTGGGCCCGTTGGCGACGGAGATCTGGTGCGGCGTATCGTCGGTGTTGACGAAGGTGAGCGGCTTGCCCGCCGTCGCGGCGATCTTCGCCGGCATGAAGGCGAAGCTCGCGATGTTGACGTCGCTCTTGACGCCTTTCGCCGTGTGCCCGGCCTTCGGGAAGGTGTTGTTCAGCTTGGCGAGCGAGATGACGAAATCCTGCTTGGCGTGCGGCAGGTGGCAGGTAAAGCAGGCTTTGTTGCCGGCGTTCCCCTTCTCGTTCGGCCGGCCGTCGGCCGTGAACACTGCGTACTCCCATTCGCCGTTACGCGGCCAGTCCGACGGATAGTCCGCGCCCCAGCCCGCCTGCTTCTCCATCACGGTGTGAGCGAGGATGTCCTTCTTGATGAAGCGGCCGTCGGCGCCCTTGACCGGCACGCCGTTCGCGTCCTGCTCCACGCTCCATTGCACCAGCGTCAGCACGGTGCCGGCCGGGATCGGCTTGCCTTTGCGCACCGCCTCGATCGCCGCCGGCGTGGCGTAGAGCTCGCGATACTGCTTGTTGTCCGGGCGGTCGAGCGTCTGGTAGAGCTCGCCCTTCAGGTAGTCGCTCGGGAACTTGATCTTGTCCGGACCGGCGAGGACCGTGCCCGAAACGGATACCGCAACCGCCAACAGGATGCTTTTCATCGTTATCTCTCCCATAGCCATGCCGCCCCCCTGACCCCGCTCGAATCTCCGTGTACATGCCGCTCCAGGCGGGTGGCGACCTGGTCGGAGAACACGTACCGCCCCCACAGGCGCGGCACTTCCGTATACAGCCGGGCGGCGTTCGACATTCCACCGCCCAGGACAATCACGTCGGGATCGAGCACGTTGATGACCGATCCCAGCGCGCGGGCGAGGCGCTCCTCGTACTGCGAAAGGCTCTCATCGCCGAGCGCGACGATCTGCTCCGCAGCCAGGCGTTGCCCGGTCCGTTTCTCATGGTCGCGGGACAGGCCCGGACCTGACAGATAAGTTTCGATGCAGCCTTTACGGCCGCAGTAGCAATCCGGATGCGGCAGGTCGGCCGCCGTCGGCGCGGGCAGCGGGTTATGGCCCCACTCCCCGGCGATCGCGTTCGGCCCCGCCAGTACCCGGCCCTCCACGGCGATCCCGCCGCCAACCCCGGTCCCCAGGATGACGCCGAACACGACTTTGGCTCCGCGCCCTGCGCCGTCGACTGCCTCGGACAGCGCGAAGCAGTTGGCATCGTTTTCCAGGCGGACTTCCCGGCCGAGGATTGCTTCGAGGTCCTGCTTCAGCGGTTTGCCGATGAGCCAAGTCGAATTCGCGCCCTTCACCAGACCCGTGGCCGGCGAGAGCGATCCAGGTATCCCGATACCGACGGTGCCCTCCCCCGCATCGCGCGCGATTCCAGCGACGGCGTCGAGCGTCGCCTGGTAGCTGCCCTGCGGCGAAGGGATGCGCTTGCGAAAGACCTCGCGTCCCTGCGGATCGAGGGCAATCGCCTCGATCTTGGTCCCGCCCAAATCAACCCCTATCCGCAAGTCCATGATCTTTCTACGCCAGATACGAGGGAAATGCCGATGCTACGGCACGCGCCTTGCAGCGTCATCGGTCATGAAGCCATGCCCCCGAACCGATGTCGACAGCGCGATCGTGCAGGAGCTCTACACGGCCGCAGAGAAGCTCAACCCAGGCGCGCGCACGGTACCGCTCGGCGAGCTTTACGAAGAGCTGGAGGAGATGGGCGCGCACCCTTGGCTGCTGGGCATCGCCGGCGCATGGGGCGACACGCTCGGCGACGACGAGGTGCTCGCCTGGCTGCGGGAATGGAATGAGACCGGCGCGCTTGAATTAGAGAGCGTTGTCGAAGGCTAGCCGCTAGCGCCGGTTCAGAGTCCAGTCGAACTCGGTGTAGTGCAGCTTGACGCGCCCCTGCCGGCGATCCACCGCGTCGACCGCTGCTTCGTCCAGCCGGCCCAGCGCGAACTCGAGCGCCCCACGCTCGCCGCCGAAGTCCTTGGCGTACCAGTCGAAGACCCTGGGCAGCACCACCACGGCGCCGCCTTCTTCGACGCGCGCGGTGCGCCGCAGGTGCTCCTCAGTGACCTTCTCGAGCTGCTTGTCGAGGTTGCCGCTGTCGAAGGCGCGCAGCGGCGGCGAGGAGCGCGCCGCCGTGTACAGGGCGAAATGCATCCGCTCGTCGAAGGCGATCGGCATGAAGGCGAGGCGCGGGTCGTCGCGCGGCATCGGCGCGCGCATCCGGCCGTGCTTGGCCACGTTGCCGCGCAGCAGGCCGTGCTGCACATCGTCCAGCGAGAAGGCATGGCCGCCGACCTTCAGGCGCGGCTGCTCGAAGAACGCCTGCACGTCGCGCGGCCCGGAAGCGAACTCGAGCTCGGGTGAGTCGCGCAGCACGCCGGCGTTGAACACGTTGATCCAGAACGAGGTCTGCGCCGGGATGCGCAGGCGCTTGAAATCCATCGATTCGAGGTCGGCGAGGTAGGCGGCGAGGCGGCCGCGCTCACGCGAGACGGAGAACGCCGGATAGCGGCAGGCCTGGCCCTGCTGGTCGAAATGCGCCTCGCGCACGACCTCGATCGCTTCGGCCAGTTGCCGGTCCGGTTCCATTGCGTCGTTACAATACCTTCAAGGGGGGATTTTGCAGCACTTCGGCAGCTACGATTTCATTATTGTCGGCGCGGGCAGCGCAGGTTGCCTTCTCGCCAACCGGCTTTCGCGGGATGCGGAGAGAAAAGTGCTTCTGCTCGAGGCGGGCGGCCGCGACGATTACTTCTGGATCGACATCCCGGTCGGCTATCTATACACCATCGCCAACCCGCGCACCGACTGGTGCTACAAGACCGAGCCCGACGAGCACCTCGCCGGGCGCTCGATCCACTACGCGCGCGGCCGCGTGCTGGGCGGCTGCTCGTCGATCAACGCCATGATCTACATGCGCGGGCAGAAGGAGGACTGGGACCACTGGGCCTCTCTTGGCAATCATGGCTGGGGCTGGGAAGACGTCCTGCCCATTTTCAGGTCCCTGGAAGATTACGAGCACGGGCAGACCGACGGCTACGGCGCGGGCGGTGAGGTGCGCATCGAGGACCCGCGCGTGCGCTGGGACGTCGTCGACACCTGGCGCGAAGCCGCCGCCGAATGCGGCATCCCGCCGGTGAAGGTATTCAACAACGGCGACAACTTCGGCAGCGCCTACTTCCAGATGAACCAGAAGCGCGGCCGGCGCTGGAGCGCCACCAACGCCTTCCTGCGGCCGGCCCTCCACCGGCCTAACCTCACGGTTCTTACCGATGCTTCGGTCTTGAAGCTGAATTTCACTGGGAGAGACTGCGTCGGCCTTCAATTCCGGCGCGCCGGAAAGACATATCAAGTAGAGGCGAAGCGCGAGACGATCCTGGCAGCAGGGGCGATCGGCTCGCCGCAGATGCTGCAGCTCTCGGGCATCGGGGATGCGAAACTCCTGGCCGAGAAGCAGATTCCGGTCGTGCACCACCTTCCCGGGGTGGGCGAGAACCTGCAGGACCACCTGCAGATCCGCATGCAGTACAAGGTGAGCGGCGTGAAGACCCTGAACGGCATCGCCAACAGCTTGTGGGGCAAGGCGGCGATGGCGTTCGAGTACTACGCGTTCCGCACCGGCCCGCTCACCATGCCGCCCTCGCAGTGCGGCGCGTTCGCGCGCAGCGACCCTTCGCAGCCGACGCCGAACATTGAGTGGCACGTGCAGCCGCTGTCGCTCGACAAGTTCGGCGACCCGCTGCACTCGTTCCCGGCGATCACGCCCAGCGTGTGCAACCTGCGCCCCACTTCCAGAGGCTTTGTAAAGATAAAAACCCGGGACCCGCTGGACTATCCGGAGATCAGGCTGAACTACCTTTCGACCGCGGAAGACCGCAAGGTGGCGGTGGACGGCATGCGGTTCACGCGGCGCATCATGGCGGCGAAGGCTTTCGCCAAGTACCGGCCGGAGGAATACAGGCCCGGGGCTTCGGTCGAAGACGATCTTTCCCTGCAGAGGGCCGCCGGGGAGCTGGGAACCACCATCTTCCACCCGGTCGGAACCTGCAAGATGGGCAACGATCCCCTGGCGGTCGTGGACGACGAGCTGCGCGTGCACGGGATAGGCCGGCTGCGGGTGATCGACGCCTCGGTCTTTCCCCGGATTACCTCCGGCAACACCAATGCCCCTACGTATGTCATTGCCGAGAAAGGCGCCCGGGCGCTCTTGAAACCTAATTCGGGAACCCCGATCTAACGCAGCACAAAGGAGAACAAAGCACATGAAACGGATCGTCCTGTTCCTCGCCACCAACATCGCGGTCATGCTCGTGCTGTCGGTCGTGGTGAGCGTGCTGGGCCTGGACCGCTGGCTGATGGCAGAGGGCATCGACTACACCTCGCTGCTGCTCATGTCGGCCGTGTTCGGCTTCGGCGGCTCGATCATCTCGCTGCTGATGTCCAAGAGCATCGCCAAGTGGTCGACCGGCGCGCATGTCATCGACGGCTCCGAGGGCAGCACCGAGTACTGGCTGGTGCAGTCGGTGAAGAAGCTGGCCGACAGCGCCGGCATCGGCATGCCGACGGTCGCGATCTTCGAGGGCGCGCCCAATGCTTTTGCCACCGGCGCCTTCAAGAACGACGCGCTGGTCGCGGTTTCCACCGGCCTGCTGCAGTCCATGAGCCGCGAGGAAGTGGAGGCGGTGCTCGGCCACGAGGTGGCGCACGTCGCCAACGGCGACATGGTGACCCTCACCCTGATCCAGGGCGTACTCAACACCTTTGTGTTCTTCCTGTCGCGCGTGGTCGGCATGCTCGTCGACAAGGTGGTGTTCCGCACCGAGCGCGGCATCGGGCCGGGCTTCTACATCACCGTGATCGTGGCGCAGATCCTGTTCGGCGTGCTCGCCTCGATCATCGTCGCCTGGTTCTCGCGCCAGCGCGAGTTCCGCGCCGACGCCGGCTCGGCGACGCTGCTGGGTTCGCCGCAGCCGATGGTCGCCGCCCTGGCGCGCCTGGGCGGCCTGCAGACCGGCGGCCTGCCCGACACGGTCAAGGCCTTCGGCATCAGCGGCAAGATCGGCAGCCTGTTCGCCACCCACCCGCCGATCGAAGAGCGCATCGCGGCGCTGCAGCCGCGCGCCTAGGCGGCCGTCTCGCGCGGATCGAGGTGTAGGCGCACGCCGCGCACGGCGACCAGCCTGCCGCAGAACTGCACGAGCGGCAGCACGAGATAGCGGTACCCGGCTGCGGCGCGCGCGCTGCGCGCCGCGTCGGCGATCCGCGTGCGCGCGGCGGGATCGGTCAGATAGGTTTGGTAGGTGAGGTTTTCCATGGCAGGCAGGTTAGCGGCGGCGGGTATCGCCGCTATATCCGGTTTGTTGCGGATTTGTACGTAGAATCCGCGCCTGCCAATGAACGCGCTCGTCGCCTGGTACTTCGTAGCGGTCTGGGGCGCAGGCTACGTCGCCACGAAGGCGGGACTGCAATACGCGCCGCCGTTCACCTTCCTCAGCCTGCGCTTCCTGTTCGGCCTGCTCTGCCTCGTGCCGGTGCTGTTCCTGTTCAGGGCACGCTGGCCCAGTACCCGCGCCGCATGGGCGCACCTGGCGATCGCCGGCCTGCTGATGCATGTCGTGCAGCTCGGCGGCAGCCACTACGCCCAGTACCTCGGCATGTCGGCCGGCGTCGCCGCGCTGATCATCTCCTGCCAGCCGCTCGCCACCGCCGTGGTCGCGGTGCGCTTCATGGGCGAGAAGCTCGCGCCGCGGCAGTGGCTCGGCGTGTTCCTCGGCCTGGCCGGCGTGGCGCTGGTGGTCTGGCACAAGATCGACATCCGCGAGGTCACCGCCGCCAGTCTCATCGCAACGCTGATCGCCCTGACCGGCGTCACGGCCGGCACGCTCTATCAGCGGGTGTTCAGCCCGAACTGCGACCTGAAGGCGGCGGCGGCGATCCAGTTTGCCGCCGCGGCCGTGGCCTTCGTGCCGCTCGCGTTCGCCGTCGAGGGGTTCCAGGTCAGGTGGAGCGCCACGCTCGTCGGGTCGGTGATGTTCCTGGTGATCTTCACTTCGCTGCTCGGCGTGAGCGCCCTGTACTGGCTGACGCGCCACGGCGAGGCAAGCCGCGTCACCAGCATGATGTATCTTCCGGCGGTATTCGCGGTCGTGCTCGAGCTCGCGCTGTTCGGCGTGGCGCCGGGCGCGGTCGCTACGGCCGGCATCGCCCTCACCTGCCTGGGCGTGGCGCTGACGGTCTGGAAAAGAAAGTGGAAATCCTTTACTTCGTCACGCTGAACTCCCTTGGCCACCTCGCCTTCGTCGGCAGCCGGATGGCGAGCGCGCTGTTCGCCCTGCAGCTGGGCGCCTCGCCGCTCGAGGTGGGCCTGGTGATGGCGCTGTTCGCCGCGGTGCCGATGCTGCTCGCGGTGGTCAGCGGCCGGCTGATCGACCGCAGCGGGCCGCGCCGGCCGCTGCTCGCCGCCTTCGCCGCGCTCGCCTGCGGCGGCACGCTGCCCTTCCTCTTCCCGCGCCTCGAGGTCCTCTACCTGTCGAGCACGGTGCTCGGCATCGGCTTCATGTTCGTCCACATCGGGATGAACAGCGTCCTCGGCGCCCACGGCAAGCCCGCGGACCGGCCGATGAACTTCGCCTGGCTAGCGCTCAGCTTCTCGATCTCGGGCTCGCTCGGCCCGCTGATCGCCGGCTTCGCCATCGAGGGATTCGGCTACGCTGATGCGTTCGTCACGCTCGCCGTCTTTCCGGCCGCCGCGTTCGTCCTGCTGTGGCTGAACAAGCAGCCGCTCCCCCGCCCCGTGCGGCCGCATGTCGCGGGCGAGCACCATCTGCTCGATCTGCTGCGCGTGCCCGGCCTGCGCCGCACCTTCCTGGTCAGCGGCATGATGGCGATGGGCTGGGACCTCTATGCGTTCCTGATACCGATCTACAGCGCGCGGCTCGGGCTGAGCGCGGTGACCATCGGCCTGATCATGGCGACCTTCGCGGTGGCCACCTTCGTCGTCAGGCTGGCGATGCCGGTGCTGATCCGGCGGGTGAGCCAGTGGCGCATCATCACCGCCTCGCTCGCGGTGGCGGGAACCAGCTACCTGCTGTTCCCGCTGGTGGCGAGCGCGCCGCTGCTGATGGCGATCTCGTTCATGCTCGGCATGGGCCTGGGCTGCGCCCAGCCGGTGATCATGTCGCTGCTCTACGAGGCCGCGCCCGAGGGACGCCAGGGCGAGGCGGTCGGCATCCGCACCACCATGATCAATGCCAGCCAGACCCTGATCCCGCTCAGCTCGGGCGCGCTCTCGCTCGCCCTGGGCATGGCGCCCGTGTTCTGGCTGCTCGCCGCGGGCCTGCTCGGCACGGCCTGGTTCGCGCGCCGGGCCGAGCGCTCAGTCGTCGTGCGGCACCAGGGCGAAGACGCGAACCGCTGAGCCGGTGCCGCCCAGGATCTTGATCGGCGGCACCACCACCGCAAACTCGTAGGCTCTCGCCTTGGCCAGCCCCTCGAGGTCGAGGTTCTCGATGATGTAGATGCCCTTGTCGGCGATCAGCCGCATGTGCACCGGGAAGATCTGGAACTGCGGCTTCTCCACGATCGGCGGGCGCTGCTCGAAGGTGAGCGTGTCGTTGCCGACGATGCGCGCGCCCTGCTTGATCAGCCAGTTGGCGGCGTCGAGGCCGGGGCCCGGCGAGAAGTCGCCCGCATACAACGCGGAATTGGCGGCAAAGTGCTGGCCCCAGCCGGTGCGGATGAACACCGTGTCGCCCTTTTTCACCTCGGTGCGCTGGCGCTTTGCCGCGTCCTGCAGGTGCTTGGCGGTAATCTCGAACGTGGCCGGCAGCGGGTTCGAGTTGCCCTGCACCATCGTCGCGACGTCGAGCAGGATGCCGCGGTTGATGAGCAGGTCCTTGGGGAACTGGTCGATCGCCAGGTGGGCGCCCACGCCGCTGGCGCCGATGCCATCCGGATCGCTGGTCGAGGCGTTCGCATCGACGCCGCCGAACAGCTTGCCGTCGCGGCCGATGTGGCCGATGGCGTCGATGCTTGGCGCGCCATGCTGGCCGCTCCAGCTCATGACATCCGAGGCAAACGACAGGTGGCCGTCGAACTGGGGGCGGGTATTCTCGTGCGTATCGCGCAGGGCGAACGAGTACGGCGGGTTCACGCCTGCGATCGGCGACTGCTGCGTCCAGGTATGCGACAGGTCGATCAGGCGCGCCTTCTTGATCGCCTTCAGCAGGTCGTCGGTACGGTCAGAATCGTGGGAAAACGCGGGCGAGAACGGCAGAAGCGACAGCAGCAGCGCAGCAACGAACTTGGCCATGGGTGCTCCTCCTCTGGATTCGATCATACCCCCCGGACCGCTTAGAATGCGCGCCATGCGACGCGTCACCCTCACCCAATTCCTGGTCGCGCGACAGCGCGATAAGAACCTGATCAACGCCGACCTGCGCCTGCTGCTCGAGACCATCGCGCGCGCCTGCAAAGCCATCAGCACCCGGGTCAGCAAGGGCGCCCTCGCGGACGGGCAGGGCAACGCCGGCAGCACCAACATCCAGGGCGAGGTGCAGAAGAAGCTCGATGTCCTGTCCAACGAGATCCTGCTCGAGGCCAACGAATGGGGCGGCAACCTCGCCGCGCTCGCCTCCGAGGAGATGGACGACCCGCGCCCGATCCCGACGCACTACCCGCGCGGCGAGTACCTGCTGCTGTTCGACCCGCTCGACGGCTCGTCCAACATCGACGTCAACATCTCCGTCGGCACCATCTTCTCGGTGCTGCGCTGCCCAAAGCTGGCCGACGGCAAGTATTGCGAGCCCGACGAGAAGGCCTTCCTGCAGCCCGGGCACACCCAGGTGGCGGCCGGCTTTGCCGTCTACGGGCCGACCACGCTGTTCGTCCTCACGGTCGGCGACGGCACGCACGGCTTCACCCTCGACCGCGAGAGCTTCACCTTCGTCCTCACCCACCCGAACATCCGCATCCCGCCCGATACGCAGGAGTTCGCCATCAACGTCTCCAACCAGCGGCGCTGGGAGCCGCCGGTCAGGCGCTACATCGACGAATGCCTGGCCGGCAAGGACGGGCCGCGCGGCAAGGACTTCAACATGCGCTGGGTGGCGTCGATGGTGGCCGACGTGTTCCGCGTGCTCTCGCGCGGCGGCATCTTCATGTACCCGCGCGACGCCAAGAACAAGGACGGGCGGCTGCGCCTGATGTACGAGGCGAACCCGATGGCGCTGATCGTCGAGCAGGCCGGCGGCGCGGCGACCGACGGCAGCACCCGCATCCTCGACCTGCAGCCGAAGGCCCTGCACCAGCGCGTGGCGGTGGTGCTCGGCTCGAAGAACGAGGTCGACAAGGTCGCCGCGTACCACAAATAAAAAAGCCGGGACGAGCCCGGCCTTTTTACTGCTCCCTTTGATTCGGTTACTTCAGGTGCCGGCTCACCAGCTTGGTCATCTCGAACATCGAGACCTGGGACTTGCCGCCGAACACCGTCTTCAGCTTGTCGTCGGCATTGATCATGCGACGGTTCTTCTTGTCCTGGAGGCTGTTG